>PDWI01001469.1_pt1 | contig 37122 bp, 34 predicted proteins | sample 1430891 | NCBI WGS metagenome assembly PDWI01 (sample SAMN01162508, study PRJNA174530) | Oral metagenome, whole genome shotgun sequencing project. | biome: Marine environment; feature: Marine mammal; material: Swab sample of the gingival sulcus; isolation source: swab sample of gingival sulcus... | reverse complement strand
GATGTCCCTTTCTGCTTGTAAATTCATCTCTTCACCCCCTCGTTTGCAAGTTTATCCGATAAAACCAACCTGTCAACCGAAGTCGTAAGATTCACACTTGTCACAATTTTAAAAAGGAGAAAATAATGAAAAGGACAATTTTGTTGCTATGCTTCTGTTGCGTTATCCTTTCAACTGAAGCATTTGCCAGAAAACAAATGAAAATTGTAGAATCAACAATTGCATGCACCAATAAAGAACCGAAAATGATAGATTATTTTATGTTAGCATTGGGAGATGCTCAATCAGCGAATGACTCTATCAATGATTTTTCCAATAAGTGGAATAAGATGCTTGCAGTGGTTACAAAAAATCGTTGCTTGTTTTTGCCTAGAACTACTGATTTAAAAGCAGAATTATTAAAAAAGGAGAAAACTCTTTGGCACGAGGAGCCATTTGATTATCTTAAGCTAAAAATACACGTAAACGGGATGGATAAGGATTATATTCTTTGGACTGTATCTCCGCATAAGCTCCCTACATTCAAATAATTTGAAAAAAACGCGATAGAAACAAAAACGGCAGCCGAATATTTCGACTGCCGTTTTTTATCACAGATTACTATTTATACCACGATGAATACATTAAATAACTCTCTGCAATCCGCTCAACCTCGCCTTTCAGCAGTTCCGGCTCAATATCCTTAATTTTTTTGGCAGGCGCACCGGCATATACCGAACCACTTTCTACCACCGTATTCTTTGTTACCACCGCTCCTGCTGCAACAATAGAATTGGACTCAATTACACAGCCATCAAGCACCACTGCTCCCATACCAATCAAGACGTTATCGTGAATTGTACAGCCATGAACCACCGCATTATGAGCAATGGAGACATTATTGCCAATATTGGTCGGAGCCTTTTTATAAGTGCCATGAATTGTTGCATTATCCTGAACATTTACCTTATTACCGAGCTTGATATAATGCACATCTCCCCGTAATACCGCTCCATACCAGATAGAGCAGTCATTGCCCATCTGCACATCACCGACCAACACCGCATTTTCGGCAAAAAAGCAGTTCTCCCCATATTTTGGGGAAACACCGTTTAACTCACGAATAATCATTATCGCCTCTACGCTAAAGGATAAACCGCCCCAAATCAAAAGGGGTCAGACTTTGAAAACCACTCTCTGTTACCAGAATAGTCTGCTCAAACTGGGCAGACAGGCTGCCATCTCGGGTAACCGCCGTCCAGCCATCATCCAGCACCTTCAATTCCCTGCCACCCAGATTTATCATCGGTTCAATGGTAAAGACCATACCCGGCACCAGAGGAATCCCCTGCCCTCTTCGCCCCACATGACAAACCTGCGGCGCCTCATGGAAATCAAGACCAACGCCATGCCCCACAAATTCACGCACCACAGAACACCCCTGCCCTTCGGCATAACTCTGGATAGCATAACCAATATCGCCCAGGGTTGCACCAGGCCGCACCACCGCCAGTGCCAGATCAAGACTTTTTGCCGCAACAGAGACAATTTTTTTGCCGTCATCTGTAGGCTTACCAACAAAAAATGTTTTATTCGCATCGGCATAATAGCCATTGAGGATGGGAGTAATATCCACATTAACAATATCACCCTCAACCAGCCTCTGCTTGCCGGGAATACCGTGGCAGATAACCTCATTTACCGAAGTGCAGACACTTTTGGGAAAACCATGATAATTAAGAGGAGCAGGAATACCTCCCGCCGCAACCGTCTTATCATGGACAAGGCGATTAATCTCTTCAGTGGTAATACCAGGGGCGATCATTGCCTCAACTCCATCCATAATCTCCGCCAGCAACTTGCCCGCTTCAATAATACCTGCTACCTGCTCTGGAGTTTTAAGAATGATTCCATAGCGTTTCTTATATTGTTCGGCTACAGAACCTCCTCTCTTGCCAAGACAACACTGCTTATATTTTTTACCGGAACCACAAGGACAAGGAGAATTCCTGCCTATTTTACCAATCTTCATTTCTATATTCCCCCAATAAACAACAAAAACACCCTTTGCTCCTTACATCGAAAGAGACAAAATCCATATATTCGTCACTTCTTGTTATACATCTTTCTATCAGCAGAAGAAAGGGCTGTAACAGAAGAAACACCCAGACAGAAAAGGACCAACAACCCATAAATGCCAAAGAAAAAAACCAGACAAAAAGCATATCCATTAACTGTCTGATGCCGTAATTGTATAAAAAAGATATACACAAAAAGAGAAAACAGCATACCAACAGGCGCATACCTGCCACCCCGAAAAGAAAGTTCCACAAAACTACTCTCTTTCGTTTCCAGCACCAGACTAAAAGGAAAAATCATATGGTAAATTTGCTGAGAAAGAGTCTTTTCTGCACGAGACATCTGATGCTGGAAACAGGCAACAGTCTCAAGTTCTTTATTAAAGGCCACGGCATAAATCATTTTATTATCAGAAAAAACAGCCGTGACATAAAGCGGATTAAAAATAATCTTTAAATCCATTATTGCCGGGTTATAGCCCGTGACAGATAAAGGCACAAGACGATAACTCTCTTTTTGCAACAGATATAAATTATTACTTTCTCCAACAACAATCCCACAATAAAGAGAGGCCCTGCTTTCTGCCACGCGTAAATATTTCACTTTTAAACCTTGAGGCAGTAAAAGAGCGTCAACAGAAATCGCTTTTTCTCTTCGCTGCATATGAAAAAGTTGTCCTGCACTATCAAGCAGAAAGACCCCTGCATCAAAAGGCTTGAGCACCGTAAAATTCCCAAATACCTTCACTACAGGAAACTGAAAACCGTTTTTTTTCAATAACGTTGTGACGTTGCGGGAGAGAGTCGTTTCTTCTTTTCCTGTTACAGCATTAACAAAAACGACCCGGTCAGCTTCCGAAAAAAAACGATCTTTAGGAAATACCAGCCGCGCCTGTTGCGGAGCTGAAACAAACAGAGGATATACTTTTGTTTGCGGTCTGGACATCTCTCTTGCCCGCAGCTCAAGCACACGACGTTGGGCTTTTATCTCTTTTTTAGAAAAAGATTGACCATCAATTATTACCGGTAAAAGACCTCGTACTTCCATATCCTTATAGTAAATAAAAGGTAATAACCGCTCAAATTCAAGTCGATGCAACCACTCTCCTTTTTCTGTACGATAAGCTACCGCATTAATCTCCTCTTCCGATTTTTGCTGAACTTCTTCAGGAACAGTGCCAACAATTTTCTCCTTATAGATAAATTGTTTACTTACCGGACTATAAAAAAGATGCGTTTTCTCCACCTGAACACAAAAAAGTTGCTCATACAACTGCGGCAGATAAAAAGCAGCAACAATAATAACAAGAACAGTAAGACAGCTGCGGGCAAAAATCCGGCTCATAAATCTCTTCTTGTGCGAAAATGAAAGACAGGACATAAAACAGCAAAAGCCATCAACAGCAACGGACAGAAAAGAAACAAAACCTCATTCTGATATGCACCTGGTCGCAGTTTTTGCAGATACCAGCCACAAGTGCCGATAACAACCAGCATATTGCATCCTTTCAACCGAACATCGGGTTCCAGTAAAACCAGGGCACAACCTAAATATGCGACAATCCCAGCCAGAAACCATGGAAGTACGGTAAAAAAGAGCGTCAAAGGCCATTTAGATGGAAACCAATAGGAGGTAATACCTCCAAGAACAATAATATCGGGTAAAAGAGCCAGAAGAAGAGCAATCACTCCCACTACAAGATGATAACAGATAAGTCGTTCCGGACGTATGGGCAAATGTAACCCCAGACGTAACCGCTCACCAATTATTTCCGGTAAAAACTGTACTACACCAAGAATCAGACCTGTAATTACAGGCAAGTAACGCAACTGCTCACAATAAAGCTGCCCCAATTGCAGGACCCGATACCAGATAACCTCGGCATGATCAAGCAGAAAAAGTCGCCTGGTGGAAACAAACATTTGCAAGGAAATTAATATATTCGCCAGCAGGAGAAACAGCCAGAATCGGCGAATTTTATAATATTCCTTACAAAAAATAGCATACAACATATCAATAGCGCCCTGTATAACCAATAAAGGCATCTTCAAGAGTCATCTCTTGTGGTATAAGTGTTGCGCCTAGAATCTCTTCCAGCTCTTCCTGCTCTGCAAAACTGAAGATCTCACTATAGCCATCATGGTATTCCACATTTTTAATCTTTTGGCAGAAATCTATTTTCTTTTCTGAATAAAGCCGATAGCAGCAAAATTTTTCCTGAAAATCAGCAAGAGAAATTGTCATCACCTCCCCTCCTTTCTGCAAAAATATCGCTTCCTCAACAAAACCAACCATATCCTGGATAAGATGAGATGTCAGTAAAACAGTATGGTTTTTCTTCTGACAAAACTCCTGCATAATATCAAGAAACAGACGACGATAACCGGCATCAAGACCAATGGAGTAATCATCAAGTATAAGCAGTTCTGGTTGTTGGGCCAACAATAGCCCCAATACTATCTGCGAACGCTCTCCACAGGACATGTTTTTTATCAGACTACTATAGGGAAGACCAAGACGATCTACCAGATGGTAATAAATATCAGCATTCCAGTTCTTATAGAACGCCGCATAAAAACGTTCAATCTGAATAATCGAAAAAAATTCCCACGCAAGATGTCCTTCAAAAAGCAGCCCGATACGGGCCCGAGTTTGCACAGAAAGATCATGGGAAAGTTCACCAAATACCCGGCACTCACCGATCAAAGGCTTTAAAAAGCCCATAAGAATCTTAATAAGCGTTGTCTTGCCAACCCCATTCTTCCCTAAAAGGGCATAAACCTTTCCTGCTTGCAAAGAAAGATTTAACTCTTCATAAACACGATAATTTCCATAACTATGGCTCAAGTTTCTTACAGCAATAACATGTTGCATAATGAAACAAAAATGTATGCTCTGGCCTTGCGGCTTATACCTGCGCCAGTAGCTTGTAAAAAAGATGTCCCTTCTCTTATATATGCTGCAAAAGAAATTTCTTTAAGGTCGCAGAAGAAAACTCTTTATCCCCCAGATCAAGATTTTTCACCGGTACTTCAGCGCGGGCAGCCCCCTTATGACCACCGGCAACACCAAGTTTACCAAAGGTTTTGGTAGCCAGTTTGCCCGCATTCTTACGATACCCGTCGCAGCGAAAGATAACCACCAGCCTCTCACTATGAATACCAGAGACAAAAACCCAGTCGACCCCGCCAATATGGTTAAGGAAGTCGGCAATAATAACCAGGATATCGGGGCTACTCACCCGACCAATATGACTATAATATCTCCCTTTTGAGAATTTCAGTGCAGCAAGGGCGGCATGAAAATATTTTAATTCAGAGCGACGTAGATCGGTGAGTTCAAATTTTCTGACCAGATCACGATTGGCAATATTAAACAGATAGCGAAAAGAGATGCCATCGGCCAGCACCGATTTTCGCTCAAAATTCTGGGTATCAACCTTGATACCATAAAAAAGCGCCGTTGCCAGAGCAACCGATGGTTTTATGCCTGCGGCACGTAAATATTCAACCATCATCGTTGCTGTTGCGCCATATTCCGGGCGAATATCAACAAAAGCACACTCCTGCCAATCCCTTTTTCCGGGATGGTGATCAATAATAACGTCAAAAGGTATTTTTTCAAATACAGGAAGATGATCCGGCTGAGAGTCAACAATGACATTTTTGCTGTACATCGAAAAATCAACATCCCGAAACCGCACCAGAGGGATTTTCAGACGGGAAACCATCTCCTGATTATTCACCCGGCGAATTTCGTTGGGATGAGTGATGGTAACAGACTTCACCTTGTAGCGAAGCAGTTTTTTTACCGCCATTGCAGCGGCAAGGGCATCGGGATCGGCATTGATAACCACAAGGACATCATCATCCTTTGCAAAAACAGCCCAAAAATTTGCCAATCTATCTTTTGCGGTATTGCGAACCACCTGCTTGCTGACCGCAGTACCACACTCTTTCGTACTCTTTTTTCTTTTTTTGATCGCCATAAAAAACAGACAGCCCTTCCCGACATATCTCAAGCCAGAAGGCAAAATCAGGAAAACACCATCCCCTTTATAAAAAAGCCCCAATTTTCAGGAAATACAGAACGGAGCATATAAACGCAATCAATACCTGCTTTGCAACCTTTTCCTGAAACCGACTACGCCACCTATAGCCGTTGCAGAGTACCATAGCCAGGAACGAAAATGCAAGTTTTGCAAATAGCTATCGCAAACAGAAATTCTCCTCTTGCCGGAAGAGATTGACTGTATTAAAAATGGACAGTTTTAAGGGAATGTTATCTACAAGGAGAAAAAGAATGAACACATTTGCAGCCATTGCAGCAGTGGCTGCAGGTGGCGCTCTTGGCGCCTCCTGCCGTTATGCGCTGGATTATCTTGTCAATGCCCTTGTACCCAACCGTTTTCCTTTCGCCACTCTTACCATAAATCTTTTGGGATGCCTGTTTATCGGCTTTCTCTGGGGCTATTTCGACAAGGTTCCCATCAATCACAATTTTCGGCTTTTTTTATTTACCGGGTTTCTCGGCGGGCTCACCACCTTTTCCACTTTTGCCAGAGAATCGGAACAACTTCTGACTTCAGGCAATACAATGTCAGGAATCTGTTATATTGCTATCAGTAATCTTGCCGGAATTGGCTTTGTTACCCTTGGTTTTTTTCTCTGTTTCAAGTATATACGCTAGAGTTCCTACAGGAAAAGCATATTCTTCTTCTTTTTTACACAGGGAGTTATTGAATAATCCTGCGAGATTATTCAAAATTCCCAAAAGAGGTTTTGGCGTGAACTTACTTAACCGTTATCTTTTTAGCCAATTTTGCCGCCATTTTATTATGGTGGCATCGGCTTTTATCTCAATTTATCTGCTTATTGATTTCTTTGAAAAATATGACGATTTCTCCAGCGCGGGCAAACCACTCTCCATGGTTGCCACCTATTTCCTGTTTACCATCCCATCCATTATCAACCTGCTTGGCCCGGTATTTATCCTGCTTGCCGGAATTATCACCCTGGGAATGCTGAATCATTCTCATGAACTTACAGCCCTTAAGGCAGGAGGGATTCCCCTGAAAACTATTATCACCCCCCTACTGGGTGGAGCAATCCTTTTTACCATACTGTTTATTGCCTCGGCACAATGGCTTCTTCCTGTAACTGTCGCCAAAACCAACAACATCTGGTACGAACAGCTTAAAGGTAAGGTTCCACTCGGAATTATGCGTAAAAACCGCTACTATTACAAAGGCAAAGAGGGGTTCTACTCCTTTTACTGGATCAATCCAAAGCAGTATATTTTTATTAACTTTTCCTATTCAACATGGGATAGGAATCATAATCTCAAAGAGATGATTACTGCCAAATATGCCAATTGGCAGAAAGAAACAAATATCTGGTTACTACAGGAAGGACAGATCCAGCATAAAAAGAATCATAATTATATCGTCACCGATTTTACAAAAAAAACATTTTCCTTTAGAGAAAACCCAACAGATTTTCTTGTACCAGTCAATAAGACAGAAGAATATTCGCTGAGCGATCTGTACTGGGAGGTAGAACGAGCAGAGACAGAAGAAGAAAAACAGGTTGCATGGACAACATTTATGGAGAAGATTTCCTATCTTCTGCTGGGTATCCCTCTATTGTTATTGGGGCTGCCCTTTTTGCTCTATTCCTATCGTAAATGGGGCAAGGATCTCTCGGTTGCCATTCTGGTAAGCTGCGGACTGGCCTTTTTTGCCTGGGGGATATGGGGTTCACTGCAATCACTGGCAATTGCCGGCTATCTCTCCTCCTTTATTGCCGCAGGAGGACTGCATATCATACTTATTACTATGGGGCTCTATTTTTTGCGCAGAGCAGATAGATAATACATTAAACGAACAAACTGTAATCAAGGAGGAATCATGAAAATTTCCATCACCTATTGCTCGCAATGAAACTATCAACCAAAGGCTGCCAGTCTGGCAGCAAAAATAAAGGATTCGATAAATATTGAACCAGAGCTTATTGCCGGGCAGGGTGGCATCTTTGATGTAAAAATAGATAATACATTGGTCTATTCAAAATTTTCCACTGGCCTGTTTCCCGATGAAGATAAACTCGTTGCCGAAATTATTGCAGACCATGGCAAAAGTGGTGCAAAATAGAGGATGAGACTCAGAAAAACCGCCATAATAAAAACAGAAAGAGACATCTTGTGGCAAAAACTGCAATATGTCTCTTCACTACAATATGTTGCCTCGCCGATACTGATATTCAAGGCTGCGGAAGAAAGCCCCCTCTCCGGGAAATGGCTTACAGGAATCCTCTATGATTTTCACCTTTTCCTTTTTGGAATAATTCCACTTGGAAGGCACTCTATAAAACTTGTCGAGATAAACGAACAGGAATATATAATACGATCAGATGAACACGGAAATGTGGTTAAACGCTGGCGGCATACCATAAAAATTACCGAAAAGGATAGCGGTATTACCTATTATATGGATGAAGTCGAGATTGACGCAGGAATGGCAACTTTTTTCATCTGGTTATTTGCTTTTCTTTTTTATTCATATCGACAATATCGCTGGCAAAAAATCTTGGCCAAGAGCTAAACGCCAAAAAAATGTATTGCTTTTTTCACTTATTCAACTGTTAAATGCTAAAGGGAAGCTCTGTGCGTAAAATCAAAGAAAAGTTATTATTAACACTGTGCATTTTACTGTGTATGCCTGGTATGGCATCGGCAAATGCTGGTATTCCCATGATTTTTCTGGCTATGCCTGCGCTCGGATTATCAATCATTCCGATTATTGTCATTGAGGCAATATATCTGAGTAAAAAACTCGAACTAACTATTTATACCGCATTCAAAACAACCACTCTTTCTAATCTTGTTTCAACAATAGTCGGTATTCCATTAACCTGGCTGCTGCTGGTTCTTATTCAAATGCTTGCGGGAGGCACCAGTGGATTCGGACTAGATACTACGCTGGGCAAGGTATTGTCGGTTACGTTGCAAGCTGCTTGGTTAATCCCATATGAATCCGACCTTCACTGGATGATTCCTGTAGCCGGGTCAATCCTTTTGGTTCCATTCTTTTTTGCATCCTGGTGGTCTGAATATTTAATATCAAAAAAAATGCTAAAAGCACATCCAGCCCAAAGGATAAAAATAGCAGTACGCAATGCAAACATTATTACATATGCACTGCTTGTATTTTGGCCTATAGGATTTTGGATGTTAAATAGTGGTGCAACCTATTAACCCGGTGGGCATTCAGGTTATGCTTTTTAAAGAGAGGCAATAACAGTATGTTACAGTTTCTGTTTTAACCTAATTGCCTGCCAGTTTAATAATTAACGATGGTCTGCTCTTGCCAAGCCTTATCTCAATTTACAGAAAGAATGGTACACTAACTTTTTACTCCTTTCTTTATCTTCCCATAACTGTTATAATCTCCAAATATGAAGTCCCTTTAAATAAAAGGATATCCAGAAAATCCCCCCCTATGGAGCACTAAAGATGAAAAACAACTTACGTCTTATTCTTTCGCTGACAATAGCTCTTTTTTTCGCAGCCACAACTGCTGTTTTGGCAGACAGTGCTCTTGAGTGGGCGAAAAATCTCCCCCAAAACTCAAAGACCCAATATCCCGTCACCATTAAAAATGGTAACAGGGAAATCACATTTTCTGCTCCTCCGAAAAAAGTAGTAACTAATGGAGACAGCAATATTATTGAATTAATGTTCGTGCTTGGCCTTGAAGACAAATTAATAGGGTATGCTGGTTTTCCCTACTACGGTTATGAGGTTTCCCCCAAGTATAAAGAAAAATTGAAAAAGATTCCCATAGTATCAGAGGGGTATATCAAACTGGAGAAATTACTCTCCGTTAATCCCGACTTTTTCCTGTCAGGATTCTGGTATGGGCTTGATATCCCTGGAGATTGTACGCAAAACTGTATTACGCCAAAAGAACTTTCCCGCTATGGAATAAATAGCTATGCCATTTCCGAGTCTTTGGTTCGTGTTATGAAAAAACCACCTGTTAGCATGGAAGATGTCTACACAGATATTCGTAATCTTGGAATTATTTTTAATGTTCAGGAGCGAGCAAAAGATTTGATTCTCGACTATAATCAGCGCATCGAATCTCTTCATGAAATAACTGCAAAAGTTGATAAGCCACTGAAAGTGTTTATTTATACTCGGGGATACGAAACTCCTGGGACAGCAGCAGGTCAGGCAATGCCAAACGCTCTGGTAAAACTGGCAGGTGCTCAAAATTTGTTCAATGATATCAAAGATAGTTGGGTAGATGTCAGTTGGGAGGAGATTATCGGTCGAAATCCAGACGTTATCCTCATTCTCGAATATGGAAAATTCCCTGGTGAGAAACTTAAGAGTTACATACTTGAGCATCCTGGGATGAAAGGGGTTAATGCTGTGGTTAATAACAAAATATTTATCATGCGGGTTGAAGACGCATACACCGGCCCCCGGGCAGTAAAAGGACTAGAGATGATGGCTCGGGCCTTTTATCCAGAACTGTTTTAAGGATTACAGAATATACAGAAGAGAAAAGGTAAGCCAATTAAATCATCTTTTCTCTTCTTAGGATACCGCAGCAGGAACTCTCGTGGAGACTTGGTTTGTTCTTTCATTCAAAAATGCGGCTGCTGATGTTCGGCCTGACCCTTATCCTTTTCGTCAGTGTGACGATGGGGGTGTCTATCGGTTCCGTGTCCATTCCTTTTGACCGTGTATGGTCTATAATTTTCAGTCAAATATTACCTGGTATAACAAACAGCGACTGGCCCAGAAATGAAATTGGCATTGTCTGGCAAATACGGCTTCCCAGAGTTATCCTGGGAGCCCTTGTAGGTGCTGGTCTTTCTGTCGCCGGAACAACGATTCAATCCCTGGTACGTAATCCTCTGGCTGATCCTTACCTTCTTGGAATATCATCAGGCGCATGTACCGGGGCAGTGTTTGTACTTCTCTTTGCCTCTCGGCTGTTTAGCATAAACCTTGAAGGTTTGTATGCGGTATCCTTTACGGCTTTCCTAGGAGCTATTCTTGCTTTTTTCCTTGTTTTTGTCATCGCACAGAAAGCCAATAAACTTACTCCCACACGTATGATTCTTGCCGGATTAGCTGTTTCCTATATTTTCATGGCTCTAACAAATTTCATGATCTATCTTGAACAACGTAATGGGGCTACGTCAGCAATGTTCTGGATGCTGGGAGGACTGGGAGGTGCTCGTTGGGACAAATTAACAATTCCTGTAATAATATTAACAATCAGCATGATATTTTTATATTTACAATCCCGTTCTCTTAATTCAATGTTAATGGGAGATGAAAATGCGACTACCCTGGGAGTAGATATCAATAAATTTCGTAAAACTCTTTTTGTAGCAACCTCTATCCTTACCGGTGCCCTTGTTGCTGTGAGTGGATCAATTGGTTTTGTTGGACTTATTATTCCACATATAACAAGAATACTGGTTGGTGCAGATCACAGAAAAGTCCTCCCTGCAGGTGCTTTTATCGGTGCAATATTTCTCATCTGGGTGGATGTCTTTGCTCGAGTTGTTTTTGCCCCAAGAGAATTACCTCTGGGAATAGTCACAGGATTTATTGGAGCTCCATTTTTCATCTGGCTGTTAAAAACAAAAGGGAAGTTTTCTTCATAGGGTGCAATATGGGATTAAGGGTTGAAAACATCTCCTGGTCAGTTGATGGGAAAAAAATTGTAGACGATGTAAGTCTTGAAATCAATGATAACGAATTTGTAGGAATTGTTGGACCTAACGGCAGTGGAAAATCAAGTCTGTTAAGGTGTATCTACCGGGTAAATCGTCCTCTAGCAGGAACTATCTTTTTAAATAATAAAAATATCTGGAAGATGAATCCAAAGGATCTTGCCAAAGAAGCGGCCTCGGTAATTCAGGAAACAAGTGAACAATTTGAACTTAGCGTCAAGGAGGTAGTAGCAATGGGGCGCAACCCCCATAAAGGTTTCCTTGATAAAGACAACCCGGAAGATGATACTCTGGTGACTGCTGCGCTCGAACAAGTAGGACTTCTCAACTTTAAGGAACGTTTTTTTCACACTCTCTCCGGTGGAGAAAAACAACGAACACTGATCGCGCGGGCACTGGCTCAACAAGCCCAATTTCTCATGCTGGATGAACCCACAAATCATCTTGATATTCATTATCAACTGGAAATAATGGAGCTGGTAAAAAAGATTGGCATAACTTCGCTTGTGGTTATGCACGATCTAAATCTGGCGGCGATGTACTGTGACCGGGTTTATGTTATGAATGACGGGAAAATTCATATTCATGGTACTCCAGAAAAAATATTCACTGAAGAACTAATAAATAAGGTTTATCGGGTAAATGTAACTATCGGGAAACAAGAACAAACGGGGAAACTTCACCTCTCCTTTTCTCCCAGCCTATAGGGTGTATTTTTCTTCCTCTTTTATAAAGAAACAATTTCTACCTATTATTTATAGGATTCTTTCCCAAATAAAAACGGAGATAGCCATTGCCATCTCCGTTCTATAAAAAATAATTCAAAAATTAAGCTTAATTCTTTGCTGCTGCCGAATGAACCTCATCCATCGCCTTTTCCACCTTCTTTACCGCTTTTTTTACCTGCTGACTGATATCATTGCCTTTTTCCTTGTTTTCCTCAGTACCAGCTTCTTTCTCAATCTTCTCTTCTGCTTTTTTTATGCCGACCAGCTCCACATCAAAAACAAGTACAGAATTTGGTTCTATTACTGGTGGCGCACCCTGCTCGCCATAGGCCAGTTGTGACGGAATAACAATATGCATTTTACTCCCGGCATTCATCATTTTCAGGGCTTCCGTCCAGCCGGGAATAACCTGATTAACCTGAAATTCTGCTGGCGTTCCCCGCTTGGCGGTGCTATCAAACTCCTTACCATCAATAAAGGTGCCTTTGTAGTGAACAGTAACAATATCATCTGCCGTTGCCAGCGGGCCTTTTCCTTCTGCCAATACCTCATACTGCAAACCGGATGGAGTGACCTTTACCCCTTCTTTCGCCTTGTTCTTTTCCAGAAAAGCCTTTCCTGCAGCCAGATTTTTGGCCTTTATCTCTTCCATTTTCTTTTGCTGGGCGGCTTGCATCTTCTGGGCAAATTCCTGTTTTACGGCGGCCATCTGCTCTGGTGTCAGTCTGGCATCACCACCAGCAAAGGCATCTGCAATACCAGCCTGTAGTGCCTTTTGCCTAATATCGCCAGATACGCTATGTGCATAGCTGCCCATCTCATAGCCCATGGTATAGCTGATTTTTTCTTCATATGTCTTTAAGCTCTCTACCGTATCCGCTGCAAATAAAGATGCAGGCAACGCAAGGCTTAAACAAACACAGGCAGGAACAAAATATTTCTTCATTGATTATCTCCATATACGGATGAATAAATTGCCTGATAACTCTCAGGCTCCTATAAAAACACTAGCGTAATTCCAGGATTTTTCCTGTTATAATGGCTATTTTCAACCAGTTTTGGATAACGCTGTATCCACTTTTTAGAAAGAGGATGGCGGCTATAAAACTCTTCGCCAATCAAATAACCGCAGATCTTCCCCTTGGTCATCATAAAATCAAGCACTTTGCGACATTCCTGACGAATCACCCCGCCTCTGCCGCTGGAACCATAGCCATGAATAAGGGTTAAAACGGTAATCCCGCCGCCAGAAGCACTGGCAATAGCGCACTCCAGCCTGGCAAGAGCTGCTTCCAGCAGGGGATGCCCTTCTTCCAGATTCACTACCCGGTGTGAAAAGACCTTTTTCCGCTGTCTGCCATTCTCCAATCGACTACCACAATAGGGGCAGGACGATGCCGGGCGACAAATCTCATTGCCGCAAACGTCGCAAATATCTTCAGCAGCATTTATAGCCATAATACTCATCCTCTTGCCACTCTGCCATTACAATTCCATTACATCCGCCGTACCGAATGCACTGCCGGTAATTGCTGAATATGCAAAAGGATACGTTTCAACTGGCCCAAATTGGCAACTTCCAGAATCAGATCCATATCGGTAAGATTGTTCTGGGTCACATGGCCGGAAATATTGATAATATTTGCATCGTCCGAGGTGATAACCCCGGCAACTTCGGCAAAAAGCCCCTTGCGATTTTCCGCAGAGATATGAATTGATGCCTGAAATATTTTCTCTTCCACTCCCGACCAGGCAACATCAATCCAGCGGCTGGAATCGGCTGTCAGCAGATTGGGACAATTTGCCTTATGAATGGAAACACCGCGCCCCACAGTAATAAACCCGACAATCTCATCACCAGGCAGAGGGTTGCAGCAATGACTGATTTTCACCAGCATATCCTGCACACCATCAATATTTATACCAGAGTTTTTTCTGGCCGACGATTTCGTTTGCTGACCGGAAATATATTCTTCTGCCGCCTGCACCGAAGAAAACATATCTTCGCTACTTTCAGGTAAAAGAGTAACCGGCTGCAAAATATCACCCAGATGAGCGACAGAAATTTCTCCATTACCCACCTTGATCAAAAAATCATCAAGGGAATTGCTGCTTGAACGCTCCAGTAATTTTTGAATTTCTCCCGATTTTATGACCTTTTTCAGGGAAAGACCTCTCCCTTTCATCTCCCGTTCACAAATATCCCGACCTCGGGCAAGCGATTCCTCCTTTTCCTCGCGCCGCAGCCAGGCACGAATACGGGTACGGGCACGACTGGTCTTCACCAGATCAAGCCAGTCTCGCCGCGGAAACTGGGTGGCAGAAGTGATAATTTCCACCACATCTCCATTTTGGAGCTGGTATTTCAACGGCACCTGACGGCCACCAATCCGGGCACCAACACAATGGTCTCCAATCTCCGAATGAATGGTATAGGCAAAATCAATAGGGCAACTGCCCTGCGGCAGCTCCTTGACTTCGCCGGAAGGTGTCAGGGCAAAGACTTCCGGGTCATAGAGCTCGCCAATCAGACTTTCCATAAATTCGCGAGGATCTTCTACTTCTTCAAGCGAAGCAACCAGCTTTTTTAGCTCTTTGAAAAGACGGGCATCTTTCTGACTTGCCCTGGAACCTTCCTTATAGGCCCAATGGGCGGCAATACCTTCCTGAGCAACCAGATCCATCTCCTCGGTACGAATCTGGATTTCAATAAATTCCCCCCCCGGCCCCAGAACTGTAGTATGCATGGACTGGTAGTTATTGGCCTTGGGCACAGAAATAAAATCCTTGATTCTTTCCTGAATAGGCGACCACTCGGCATGAATAATGCCTAAAGCACCATAACAATCGGGCACAGAATTAACAATTATACGGAAGGCAACCTTATCATACACCTTCTCCAGTGGAATATTCTGGGCAATAAGTTTTTTATAGATGGAATAGAGATGCTTGGGACGGCCATAAACCCGAAGAGGATACACCCCGGATTCTGCAAGTTTTCTCTGTAAAAGAGCAATAACTTCATCAACATATTTCTGGCGGTCATCCAGACTGGAATGAATTTTTATCTCAAGATCTTCATATTCATCAGGATAAAGATAGCGAAATGACTGGTCTTCAAGTTCCCGCTTTAACCATTCAATTCCCAGCCGGGAGGCAAGAGGAGCGTAAATATCCATGGTTTCACGGGCAATATCAATTTGTCGATCCCGATCAACCATATCCAGGCGAAACATATCCTGCAGACGATCAACCAGCCGTACCAGCAATACGCGGATATCGGTGGCAATGGCAATAAACATTTTCCGCATATTATCCGCCCGTGCTGTCAATTTTGTATTGTAGGCAATACGGGAGATACGGGTCATACCATCAACAATAACAGCAACATCCTCACCAAACTGCTTTACCAACTCTTCATACGTGACCTTATCATTACGCAACACTGCATGCAGAATACCGCCCAGCACCGTATCCAGATCAAGTTTCATCGAGGCAAGTGTGGAAGCAACCTCACTAAGATGATAAATATAGAGATCCCCCGAAAAGTGCTTTTCATCACCATGCACTTGTTCCGCAAGTTGCCAGGCCTTATCAACCAGATACAGATTTTCTTCCGGCAGATACGTACGCAGAAGTACCTTGACCTCCTCTATTTCGGGGGAATTTATTCCTGTCATCACATTATTTGCTTTACATCGCTATATTTCTACTGTCATGCAGCCTCTTGCTGGCTCAATTGAGCCTTGATGCAATCAGCCATTTTCCCGACAATTTCTTCCGGGGGGAATTTTTCAATTTTCCCACTACGCCGCTCTCGTACCTCAAACATGCCATTTTCAGTATATTCTTTCCCCACAGTTATGCGATAGGGAATACCAAGCAGATCGGCATCCTTGAATTTTATTCCCGGGCGTTCATCACGATCATCCAGCAGAACCTCAACACCTGCGGCCAACAAATCAGCATACAGCTTTTCTGCCGCCTGGGTAATCTTTTCATCTTTGGTGCCGGCATTAACAATAATAACCTGTACCGGAGCAATGGGCAGCGGAAAGATAATGCCGTCCTTATCGTGATTCTGCTCAATGGCCGCAGCCACAACACGGGTAATACCAATACCATAAGAACCCATAACTATATGCTTATCCTGCCCATCCTTATCCTGAAAGGTTGCATTCATTGACTCGGAATAACCGGTCCCCAGTTTAAAGACATGCCCCACTTCAATCCCTTCAGCTATTTCAAGATGTTTGCCACACTCGGGGCAAGGATCATCAGCCGTTATCTTGCGCAGATCAGCCACGGCCTCTGCAGTAAAATCACGTTGATAATTAACATTGCCGATATGAAAATTCTTCTCATTACCACCTGCATAAAAATTGCGCATGGCGGGAATTTCCTGATCGACAACCAGCCGAATCTTACAGTTCACAGGCCCCAGATAACCAGTGGGAACGCCAGTGGCATCAAAGGTCTCCTTTTCATCTGCCAGCTCAACCTCAATTGCACCCAGCAGATTTTTCAACTTTATCTCTTCAACCTCACGATCACCACGTACCACCACAGCAACAAACTCAAAGTTATCGCCAATCTCGGCCTTATAAACCATGGTCTTTACCAGACGACTGGCAGGAATATCCAAAAATTCACAAACCGCATCTACCTTGCGTTTACCTGGTGTTTCAATTCGGCTAAGCTCAGCCATTGGCGTATCATCAGCAGTAACCGCTTTCACTGCCGCTTTCTCCATATTGGAAGAAAATTCACACGCCTTGCAAAAAACGATGGTATCCTCACCTGTTTCTGCCAGCACCATAAACTCATGGGAGAAATTGCCGCCGATAGTTCCCGAATCGGCCTGTACCGGACGAAATTCAAGACCGCAACGGGTAAAAACCCGCTTATACGCATCATACATCTTCTGGTAAGCAATGCTTGCCGCCTCATCGTCTACATCAAAGGAGTAGGCATCTTTCATGATAAATTCACGACCACGCATCAAGCCAAAACGGGGGCGAATTTCATCTCTGAATTTGGTTTGAATCTGATAGAGATTGAGAGGCAGATCCCGATAGGAGTGAATCTCACGCCGGGCAATATCGGCCATCACCTCTTCATGGGTCGGCCCCAGGCAGGATTCCCGCTGATGTCGATCGTGAAAACGCAGCAGTTCCGGCCCATATTTCTGGTAGCGCCCACTCTCCAGCCATAACTCCGCCGGCTGTACCATCGGCATGAGAATCTCAAAGGCGCCGGCACGGTTCATCTCTTCCCTGGCAATATTTTCCACCTTACGAATGGCAGCAAGGCCAAGGGGAAGATAGGTATACACTCCGGCAGTCAATTTACGGATAAGCCCGGCACGCAGCATCAACTGATGGCTGATAACCTCCGCTTCAGCAGGAGTCTCCTTTAAGGTTGGTAGTAACATCTGTGAATAACGCATAGCCGCCTCCTTATATTTCACGGGAAGACGCATTTTGCCTCATCTTCCACTCTTGATTCATTTTTTTTAATTCATCAGTAAAAACGGTGAGAAGCTCTGATTCCTCCACCTTTTTCCAGATAACCCCTTTTTTAAAGATCAGGCCAACACCCTTGCCACCGGCAACACCAATATCTGCCTGCCTTGCCTCACCAGGGCCATTAACCACACAACCCATAACCGCAACCTTAAGCGGCACATCCATTACCTGCACAATCTTCTCCACCTCTTCAGCCAGGGAAAACAAATTAATCTCGGTACGCCCACAGGTGGGGCAGGAGATAAGTTCCGGCCCTCTTTCGCGCAATTTCAGAGAGCGCAGCAATTCAAAGCCCACCCGCACCTCCTCCACCGGATCACGGGTAAGGGAGACCCGCAGGGTATCACCGATACCATCCGCAAGCAACATCCCCAGCCCAACACTGGATTTTACCGTACCGGCAATAAGCCCCCCCGCCTCAGTAACACCAATATGCAGAGGATAATCCGTTGCCGCTGCCAGCTCACGGTAACTACTTACTGTAGTTAAAACATCTGCTGATTTTATCGAAATCTTTATCTGATCGTAACCATATTTTTCCACCAGCCGCACATTACGCAAGGCACTTTCAATAAGAGCGCGGCATTGTCCTGGCTGGGGATAACCATATTTTTCCAATAGATCCTTTTCAATGGAACCGCTATTAACCCCAACCCGAATAGGAACATTATGGAATTTTGCCGCTTCCACCACCCGTCTGGTCTTCTCTTCGCCACCCAGATTCCCGGGATTGATACGGATAGCATCCACCCCGTTTTCCATCGCTGCGATAGCCAGTCCATGCTGGAAATGGATATCGGCAATAAGCGGGATAGAAATTTTATCCTGTATGCTGCGGATCGCTGCTGCTGCCTGCCTATCCAGCACCGCAACCCGTACCAGGTCACATCCTGCATCAGTAAGCTGCTCTATCTGGGCAACAGTAGCATCGACATCACGGGTATCAGTATTGGTCATCGACTGCACGGCAATAGGCGCATCGCCGCCAATCTTTACCTTGCCAACCGAAATTGTTTTTGTCTTGCGCCGCATAATCATGGTTTATTCTCAGAAAATCCTCTATCCGGCAAAGTTACAAGTAACGAAGGGAGGTATGAGAAAACGATTTTTCATACGCTATTGATCCTTTCAAATTAAACCCAAAGAGAACGAATACAGAGACAGCTCCCAATATATCAAGAAGCATATCTTTCTGGGCATCCCATATATCTCCCTGCGATCCCAAAAAGGAGGCGCCCGAATCTCCCCCTTCAGAAATTGCATATTGCATCTCTATGATCTCATAAAAAGCCCCCCAAAATCCCAGAGCAAGAACACCCAGAAAAATTGCCGTTGGTATATTGGAGACCCATTTTTTCCTGAAAAACAGCTCTGCCACCGGATATGACAGAATGCCAACCAGAAAATGCCCCACCCTGTCAAAATTATTTCTCCCCTCTGGAAACAGGAAATCCAGATTCAGGCGAGACAACAGATTATTAAAATAATCAAACGGAGTTCTCTCAAAAGTATAATGCCCGCCAATTGTATGGAACATAAAAAATACGGCTATCAACAGATAGGACAAATTTGAAAACCTGAATTTACTAAAGGTAAAAAGCAAAATCAGTACCGGAATAAAAACAGGCAGATTTTCTGCCCACCACACAGCCCTGTCATAAGGCTGTATCGCCAAATAAATAAATTCAATCAGATATGCCAGCAATAAAATGGCAGGAAAGTAGATACTTTTTTTATTCATCTGTATCCCGTTTAAATTCTGTTTTTCCCCGCCATTTCAAACCTGACAGCAGTGAAACATTACCCTTTGCCGAGATTCAATTCTGCATCAGATTTACGTATATAACAGGGAGTAAAAGAGGATATATCAAGCGTTTTACCTTCAAGCAGCAATTCCGCTCCCAGAAAACCAAGAACCGCTGCATTGGGCTGATTATTCCATAGCGGTGCAAACCGCACTTTTTTGCCAATTATCCTAGTGAAAACATCACGATACAGTATTGCACCATCACCCGCCAGTAGAAAATCATCTGTAAGTTGGGTAGCAAGCTCCGCAGGAGCAAGCACCATCTTTTCCCCTTCGGCAATTAACTGCTCACCTGAGAAAATATAGCATCCAGCATAAACTTCTTTTTTTCTGGCATCAAGCACCGCACAAATTTTCTGCCCCGGGCTTATCGCCACACCCGATACAGCAAGCCGCAGGGAAGAGACACCAACTATCGGCAATCCTGCCGCTGTTGCCAGCCCTTTTGCGGTGGCAATGCCAATACGCAAGCCGGTAAAGCTGCCCGGTCCAAGAGCAACCGCAATACCATCAAGCATTTTCCAGTCAAGACTCAGCTCATCCATCAAGCGCTGCACAGACTGAAGCAGACGGCGTGAATGCGTCAAACCAACAAGAGAAAGAGAACCCAGAATCCGCCCGCAGGTGCCGCCTTCAATAAAAGCAACAGCACAATTTGCCGAGGAGGTATCAATAGCGAGAAGTGTTGGCATCAATGGAGAAGACGAACGATATCATTATAAAAGACAAAAATCATCAACGATCCAAGCAGACAAAGCCCAAACTGCTGCGCCATAATCTGCATTCTTTCACTTAAGGGCTTACGCCGTAAGGCTTCAATGGTAAGGAAAAACAGATGGCCACCATCAAGTACCGGAACGGGAAGCAGATTTAAGATCCCGAGATTAACGCTTAGCATTCCCATAAAAAAGATCAAATTCATCCATCCCGCAGCCATCTGTTTACCCGCAACCTGGGCAATAAGAATGGGACCGCCCAACTCGGAGACCGGTACCACCTGCTGAATAATCTTGATAAAACCCATAACTGTAAGCGAAATATATCCCCAGGTCTGCCAAAAAGCATTATTTATTGCCGTTGCCAAACCAGTTTTTTCATAAGTGGTAACATCTGCCCGCTGAATACCCACCAGATAACGGGGAGCGCCTTTTTCCTCGCCAAAAATATTTTTTACCCTCTGCAGTTTTGGCTGCACAGTAATCGACAAGTTATCTCCGCCTCGCTCAATAACAAACGAAAGAGGCATCCCGCCACTTTCATTGACCGCAGTATAGATAGCAACCCACCCAGAGACATTTTGCCCGCCAATCGCAACAATACGATCCCCTTTTTTTATTCCTGCCAGTTCTGCCGGCGACTCCTTGGTAACCAGGCCAACGGTAGTAGTATCCTGCATTGTGGGCGTTCCGACGCTAAAGAAAACAACCAGAAACAGAAAAAAGGTAAAAAGAAGATTAAATAAAGGGCCTGCCAGAACAATCAGAAATCGCTTCCAGACAGGTTTATGGGCAAAGGAGATATTCTTCTTTTCCGCCGGGATCTGCTGCTCATCAGGATTTTCACCATACATCTTGACAAAACCACCCAAAGGAATGGCCGAGAGTACATATTCCGTATCTCCCCATTTCTTTCCAAACAATGCAGGGCCAAAGCCCAAAGAGAATTTAAGCACTCGTACACCGGCAAGTTTCGCGACGATAAAATGGCCAAATTCATGCACAAGAATCAACACGCCAAGAACAATAATAAATGCAACAAAAGTTGTCATAACAAAATACAATTATCAATAAATAGAGAAAAATCTGCCTGATATGTTCAGGGCCAATATATAAATATGGCAAGCAAAAAATCTATAACGCAGCAATAACCGCCTCTGCGGCCATCCGTGCCTTTTTATCCGCCATCAATACTGCTTCCAGCGAATCGTTACTCTGTTCTACAATATCCATTGTTCTCGCAACTGTCTCGGAAATTTGTAAGAATCCGATACGCCGTTCAAGAAAAGCACCAACAGCAACTTCATTGGCGGCATTAAGGACTGCCGGTGCCACTCCTCCTGCCGCAAGCGCTTCAAAGGCAAGCTGTAATGCGGGGAAAGTGTCAACATCCGGTTTATGGAACTCCAAAGAACCACATGCAGCCAGATCAAGCGGCTGTAAACCAAGCTCCATCCGTTCAGGATAAGAGAGTGCATAGGCAATGGGAATACGCATATCGGCAATGCCCATCTGTGCCAGAACAGAGCCGTCCTGATATGCAACTGCCGAATGGATAATAGACTGGGGATGTACCAGTACCTCAATACATTCAGGAGCAATATCAAATAACCAGCGGGCCTCAATCACCTCCAACCCCTTGTTCATCAAGGTTGCCGAGTCTACAGATATTTTTCTGCCCATCGCCCAATTAGGATGGGCAATAGCCTGCTCCGGGGTAATATTCTCCAGCTGCTTACGGGTTTTCCCACGAAAAGGGCCGCCCGATGCGGTCAGCAGGATCTTTTTTACATCCTGCCGTCTGCCCCCATCCAGCGCCTGAAAGATAGCCGAATGCTCGGAATCGACCGGCAGGATGGTCACCCCATGTCTGGCTGCAGCTTCCATTATCACCTTGCCTGCCACCACCAGCGTTTCCTTATTGGCAAGGGCAATCGTTTTTCCTGCTTCAATAGCCGCAAGGGTAGGCAGCAGCCCGGCAGCACCAACAATAGCAGAAAGTACAATCTGCGAATCATTATAGATAGCGATCTCTCTATTACCTTCTTCGCCCCAAAGGATCTCTTTTTTGCCTGGCAGCAACTTTTGTAACTCTTTTACTTTCTCTTCACTTTTTACCGAAACCAGATCAGGATTAAATTCAGCAATCTGCCGGGCGAACAGCTCCACATTATCTCCTGCCGCCATTGCTCCAACCCGATACCGCTCTGGAAAACGGCGAACGACATCAAGAGCACTGACGCCGATGGACCCGGTAGAACCAAGCAATGAAAGTGTTTGTACCATAGTCTATGCCGCCCCAGAAAAGATAAGGATATAGTAGAGGGCAGGAATAACAAAAAGCAAAGAGTCTATACGATCAAGAATGCCACCATGCCCGCCAAGACAACTGCCAGAATCCTTTACTCCTGCGCCGCGTTTAATAACCGATTCAACCAGATCACCCAGCACTCCAAACAAGGAAAGGACGACAGCAGAACAAACAATAAAAACAGGACAAGGTTCAGCCAGCAGCCAATACCCGATCAAAAGAGATGTAAAGACAGCAGCCAGAACACCTCCAACAACTCCTTCCACCGTTTTTTTGGGACTAACAGCAGGGCACAGCTTATGGCGGCCAAACCGCCTGCCGGAAAAATATGCCCCGGTATCAGAGCCCGCTGTAATTGCCGTTGCTACCAGAATCCATGCCGCCCCTTCCGGCATTACACGCAGCAGACAAATATGCACCCCGAAGACACCAATATAGAGAAGTCCAAAAACATCCTTAATATACCCAAGAAATCCAGCTTCGGCAGCAGTATCGACAAATTGCCTGGCATGCCACCATGACAACAGCAAAAAGGCAACCAGAGAAAATGCGGCAATATTTACAGGATAGGGGGAAACAACAGCAGTAAGAACAGGCAGCAGCAAAACACTGCGCACAAAAAAAGAGTGGCTTGCCACCTCCTTATGCCGCACAATTTTCACATATTCACCTGCGGCAAAAAACAGAATCGCAGCAACGACAAAAAGAAAAACAGAGGAAGAGGCATACAACAGCAGCAATAGCCAGAAAGCGGTAAGTAATACTCCCGGTAGGACCCTCCCTTTCATGATCCTTCCTGTCTTAACTGATCCCCGGTACGGCCAAATCGCCGTTCACGTCCCTGATAGTCGGCAAGAGCGGCCAACAGCGCATCCCGCCGGAAATCCGGCCACATAATATCGGTAAAATAGATCTCTGCATAGGAAAGCTGCCATAGCAGAAAGTTGGAAAGCCGAGCCTCTCCTCCGGTACGAATCATCAGATCCGGGTCGGGGATGCCTTCTGTATCAAGAAAACGGGCAAAGGATTCTTCGGTGATGGAAGCGGGATCAAGTTCGCCTGCACAACATTTTTCTGCCTGCCTGCGCATTGCTCGCACCAGCTCACCACGACCGCCATAACTCAATGCCAAAGTCAGAGTGAGCGAGGAATTTTCTGCCGTTTCTTCAATAACCGAATACAGAGTGTTACGCACACCTTCGGGCAGTAGACTATGGTCGCCAATGGCACGCAGGCGGATATCATTTTGCGTCATTTTACGCAGTTCAGACTTCAAAAAACGCTGCAAGATAGACATCAAACCACTAACCTCTTCCTCCGGTCTTCTCCAGTTTTCCGAGGAAAAGGCATAGAGTGTAAGATACTCAACACCAATCTCCCTGCATGTGGCAACAATATCCTGCACCGATTCAACACCGGCACGATGACCAAACAAACGAGGTTTATTCTGCCTTTTTGCCCAACGCCCATTACCATCCATAATCATCGCAATATGGCGGGGCACCCGTTTTCTATCAAAAGATTGCATACGTTTGTTCCTGTGAAGGCAAAAATTACACCTCCATAACCTCTTTTTCCTTACCCGCTGTCGCCTCGTCAATCTCCTTGATATGGCTGTCGGTGGCAGCCTGAGCCTCATCCTGATAACGGAAGAGATCGTCTTCAGAGATTTCCTTGTCTTTTTTCTGTTTTTTGAACGTTTCTATCGCATCCCGACGAATATTACGCACCGCCACCCGAAACTCCTCGGCAATCTTTTTAACCTGTTTAACCAGTTCCTTGCGCCGCTCTTCGGTAAGTTGGGGGATGGACAAACGGATAATCTTGCCATCATTGGCAGGGTTCAACCCGATATCTGATTGGAAAATAGCCTTTTCAATTGCCGGAAGCATTTGCGGATCCCAGGGCTGAAGGGCAATAACCCGGCTCTCCGGGATGGTTATCGTGGCCACCTGATTCAGTGGCATGGTGCTGCCATAGGCATCAACATTAATGCCATCAAGAATATTCAACGAGGCTCGCCCAGTACGAACCTTGGCCAGCTCGCCCTTGAATGCTTCAATGCTTTTATCCATCTTCTCCGACATCTCAACAATTACATCATTCATCACACTCTCCTTGTAAAAGCACCGTATCAATTCATGATTACCGTTCCCACCGGTTCGCCACATGCAGCACGATAGACATTCCCGGCAACACACATATCCAGCACCATAATAGGCAGACCATCATTTTGCGCCAGAGAAATACCGGCAGCATCCATCACCTGCAAACCCTTCTTCAACACATCTGAATAGGTGAGAATGTCGTATTTTACTGCATCGGGATACTTCACCGGATCCTTATCATAAACACCATCAACCTTGGTTGCCTTAATAACAATATCGGCATCAATTTCCAGCGCCCGTAACACCCCCGCTGAATCGGTGGTAAAATAAGGATTGCCTGTGCCTGCGGCAAAAATAACCACCCGCCCCTTTTCAAGATGACGAGTTGCACGCCTGCGAATATAGGGCTCAGAAACCGACTGCATCGGGATAGCAGACATAACCCGGGTGATAACCCCCTTACGCTCAAGAGCATCCTGCATGGCAAGACTGTTCATCACTGTTGCCAGCATGCCCATATTATCAGCCGTCGTGCGATCCATTCCGGCAGATGCCCCGGCAACACCACGGAAGATATTACCAGCGCCAATAACCAAACCAAGTTCAACCCCGGCTTCAACAACCCTTTTCACCTCTCCTGCCACAAAATCAAGAACAGAGGTATTAATACCGTAACTGTCCTCTCCCATCAGGGCTTCTCCACTGAGTTTGAGTAAAATTCTTTTATATTTTAATGCAGACATTCTCCCTCCCAAACTAACCCGGATATTTCATCAGTTCAGGCGGTGTCAGGTTCAAAGTTTTCTGCATTAAATAATAGTAAACTCTATTTATTGCAAAAACACGCAAAGAAGATGACACCGTATGGACTGAGATTTAGCGAACACTCTGGATATTTAAAACTGTAATTTTCTCCGTATAGTATATTGGATATCAGCAATTTTTAAAAATTTGATACAATGTTCATGAAATATCCAGGATAAATTAAACACACAAGAAAAAATAAATAGCAGGAAAAAAAACAGGCGGCTCAACAAGCCGCCTGCAAGCACTTTACTCTCCGCCAACCTGGAACCGTGAAAAACGCTTAATAGAGATGTTTTCTCCCATTTTCGCAACCAGCTCATTAAGCATATCCTGTACAGTAAGATCAGGATTTTTGACAAACTTCTGCTCATGCAAGGCAATTTCTGACAGGTATTTCTCAATCTTGCCAGTAACCATTTTCTCGGCAATATTCTGCGGCTTTCCAGAGTCAATTGCCTGTTGAATATAAATCTCCTTTTCCCGGTTGACAATCTCCTCTGGAACATCTTCACGGGTCAACGCGACAGGATTGGCTGCTGCAATATGCATCGCAATATCCCTGGCAAAGGCAACAAAATCTTCATTACGGGCAACAAAGTCAGTCTCACAGCCAACTTCCACCATAACACCAAGTTTACCACCAGCGTGAATATACGTCTCAATTACCCCTTCACTGGTAGCACGCCCCGCTCGTTTGGCAGCAACAGCAAGACCTTTCTGACGCAATAGGTCAACGGCCTTTTCCATATCGCCATCTGTTTTTTCCAGGGCTTTTTTGCAATCCATCATGCCAGCCTGTGTTTTATCTCGCAAATCCTTTACCATTTTGCTGGTAATAGCCATAATACTCTCCTCTATATATATTTACTTGTAGAATACACAACAAAGGGGCAGTCCACAGACAGCCCCCCTCAAAAAGCCCCTGATGAAAGGGGGAAATATTACTGTGCAGCAGTTTCTTCCTGCTGTCCCATCTCTGCCCCGGCATCACCCATCGCAGCGGCAACGGCCTCATCCGAAGCCTCCTCTCCATCGCGGGCTGCCTGTCCGGCAAGTACTGCTTCTGCGATATGATGACTCAACAGCTTGATGGAACGAATGGCATCATCATTACCAGGAATAATATAGTCAATATTATCAGGGTCACAATTGGTATCGACAATAGCAACAACCGTAATACCAAGTTTTACTGCCTCTGTTACAGCAATAGACTCTTTTTTCGGATCAACAACAAAGATAACTGAAGGCAGACTCTTCATATGCTTGATGCCGCCAACATTGCGCTCCAGCTTGATCCGCTCCTTCTCCATCAACAGAATCTCTTTTTTCGGAAAACGATTGATAGAACCATCTTCCTGCATGGACTCAATGGATTTTAAGCGTTCAATGCTGTTTTTAATGGTCTGGAAATTGGTCAGCATTCCACCCAGCCAGCGATGATCGACATAGTACATACCGCAACGCTGTGCCTCTTCATTAATAATACTCTGCGCTTGCCGCTTGGTACCAACAAAAAGCACGCTACCGCCCTTTTTCACTTCCTCGGTAACAAAATTACAGGCCCGATCAAACATTTTCTTTGTAACATCAAGATTGATAATATAAATCCCGTTCCGTGGCCCATAAATATAGGGTTTCATTTTTGGATTCCAACGCCGGGTTTGATGCCCGAAATGAACGCCAGCCTGCAACATCTCACGAACAGTGGCACTTGCCATAATACTCCTCCATCTGGTTTATTCCTCCATCTTCTTTTATTGCACCACAGCGCAACACCAGGTAACTGCGAAGATGTGTGTTATATACGCACAATCCCCTGCGGATTGCACAAAAAATGCGTAACTTGCCTTTATACCACAGGCAATATATTCTTGCAAGAATTGATAACTTCAAAAAACAACACCCCGTTAAGCTTGAAAGGATAACAATCATAATTCCTCATGTAGGCTTACTCCGTTTGAGGAACTTTCCCATGATATTGCTCTTTAAAGAGCAAATCAGCAATCTCCATCTCAAACCAGTCAGTGCCAGAGGTTACACACCACCAGCGTATATTCTAGTTCTTACGTTAACGCCCCACGTAGCGGACGTAGTCTTGAAAATACACTTCAAGTCAAGAAGATATCCAAATTTATACAAACTTTTGAGAATCGTAGAATTTTCCCAGTTCTGCTACAAAAAAAATGACTGGCACTTCTAGCTGTTATGCTGTTAAAGCGAAACAATGCTGCCACTATCTCTAGTTGACTTTTTTATTTCAAAAAAAAGTATCTATCTGGTATCTTTCTTTAATGTGAATTATCGCTGTTACCTGTAATTTGGAGCATAAAGATTTTCGGTTTAATAGCTTAATTCTACTGACAACTCACTCTTAAAAAAACTTCTATCTACTGAAATTATCATAATAACTCAGAACAACTTGTGATACTCCTGATGAAAGACAGTACCAGCGTCCATCGCTCAGCTCAACGTCCGACTTTTTAATAATAACGAAGATTTTAAGCTAGTGATACGATGATAGCGCAACAGGTTTTCAAAATACAAAAGAGGAGAAGATATGACGAACTCTGAGAAAACTACAATGGCCTCCGAGGCCATGAGGAATGCGGTGATCAGCATGGCAGTTGAATCTTGGCGCTTTGGCCGGGTATTTGACCGTCTGCTCACGAAGCTCGATGCCGGAGAACAGAACCGATACAAAAGCCAGTTTCGGTGGTTTATCAAAAAAGTCGAAGAGGCTTTGGAACAGGCAGAGCTGAGGATCGTCAACGTTGAAGGACACCCCTTCGATCCCGGCATGGCCGCCACTCCACTGAATATTGAAGAGTTCGATACGAAAGATGCTTTGATGGTCGATCAGATGCTCGAACCAATCATTATGGGGGAAGAAGGTTTGATTAAAACTGGAACTGTCACTTTAAAGAAGGTTCAACTATGAAAAATTTCGTTGGCATTGATTTGGGTACAACAAACAGCGCAATCTGTTCCTATAACGGTTCCAAAACCCGCATATGGAAGAGTCCTGAACAGAATGACGTGACGCCGTCGGCGATCTATATTGATCGACGCGGGAACAAATATGTGGGCAAGCGGGCTTACGATTCGGCTCCGCACTGTCCTGATAACTCTGTGATGCTTTTCAAGCGGCTCATGGGAACGAGCACTCCCGTTCAGCTTTCTGCAGTGGACCTCACCAAGACCCCCGAGGAATGCTCCGCAGAGGTGTTGAAGGTTCTGTTCGGCTACATGCCGGAAGAAATCCGGAACGACCCCGATACCGGAACCGTCATCACTGTTCCTGCAGCATTTAACCAAATGCAGAAAGATGCCACCATGCAAGCAGCCAGCATGGCAGGTCTCGGCAAAGTCGCGCTTATGCAGGAACCGGTCGCTGCGGTCATGAGCGTCATGCGTGCCCGCAACACCGACGGCATGTTCCTGATCTACGACCTAGGTGGCGGCACCCTAGATATCGCCATTGCTGAAAGCCTCGGAGGACGGGTTAACCTGCTTGCCCACGGCGGTATCGCTATGTGTGGTGGCCGGGATTTCGACCGTGTGCTTGTCGATAACGTCGTCCGCCCCTGGCTGCTAGAGAACTTCAACCTCCCGGAAGACTTTTCCGTGAATCCAAGCTTCAAGCCACTCATCCGGCTGGCTACCTGGGCCACCGAACGCGCCAAAATTGAACTCTCGGCCCGCGAGGATTCGGTTATCAGCCTCTCGGAAACCGAAGCCCGGATAAAAGATCTCAACGGCGATGAAATCTATCTTGATATTCCTCTGCAGCGAGACGCCTATGACAAACTGATTGCCGAGCGTGTCGAAGAGGCAATCGACTCCGCCCGGGAGACGCTCAACAAGGCCGGTCTCTCTCCGCATGATTTGGAGCGCATTGTGTTCGTCGGTGGGCCAACCAATTACAAACCCCTGCGCGACAAAGTTGCCTTTGAGCTGGGGATTCCGGGGAACACTGATGTAAACCCCATGACGGCCGTTGCCGAAGGGGCAAGCCTTTTTGCTGAGTCCATTGACTGGAGTTCACAGAACCGGTCACGCAAAAACACCCGTGGGCAAATTTCATCTGGCGGTGGGGTAGCATTGTCGTTTAATTACATCGCCCGCACCCCGGATGTAAAAGCCAAGATTGCCGTTCAGTTAGCGGGTCAGGCTGCGACTGACTCCGAATTCCAAGTCGACAGCATCGATACTGGTTGGACCTCCGGTCGCCTGCCCCTCAAGCATGGTGCAACCATCGATGTCACCCTTACAAAAACTGGCGACAACACCTTCAAAGTATTTGTGTTCGACTCTGTTGGCGGCCCCATCTCCCTGAAACAAGACAAGATCATCATTACCCGAACCGCCGCCACTGTTGATGCCATCCCAGCTTCTCACTCGGTCGGTATTGAGGTCTTGGAGAAACTCGGCGGCCGTCCAGTACTCGACTATCTGGTTCGTTCGGGTGACTCGTTACCCAAAAAGGGGAAAAAGGTATTCAAGGCTGCTGAGTCGCTCAAATCTGGTACTTCCGGATCGCTCAACCTGAAACTTTGGGAAGGCGAGATCGAGGACCCCATTACCGATAACCGCCCCATAGGTGTCTTGAAAATTTCCGGCTCCGACTTCGATGACGGCGTAATCCCGGCCGGTGCCGATCTGGAGTGCGACTTCGAGATACTGGACTCCGGCAACATAATCATCGAAGTTTCTGTGCCCTGCATTGGCGGCACCTTCCACTCTGGAAAGAACTTTTACTCTCGCCAAGAGGGACAGCTCGACTACACCGCAGCAGCAGCCATGGTTGTCGAAGAGGGGGAAAGAACGCTGAACCGCATCGACGAAATCAACGAAGTGGTGTGCAACCCAAAACTCGAACAAGCACGGCAAAAACTCGAATCTGCCGTCTCTCTCAATCCAGAGGAAGCGGAGACAGAGAAGTCCCAAGAGGCCATGGAGAAGGTGTTTGAGGCTCGGAAACTCCTTGCCCGGGTTCGGAAAGAGCACCTCAAGGAGATTCGCCAGATTGATCTCAATGGTGTGGTGTCCTTCTTCGATGAACATATCCGGCAGCATGCCCGTCCATCCGAGGCATCGGCCTTCGATAACCTGGCGAAAACAGCACAACGATCAATCGACCGAAACGATAAGGATTTCGAACACCTCCTCGATGAGCTGAAAGGTAAAAACTTCGAAATCCTTTGGCGGCAGGACTGGTTCGTGGTTGAACGGTTCAAATGGATGATCAGCTCGCCCCATATGTTTGCCGACAAGTACCGTTTCGAGGAGCTTGCCCAGGTCGGTACTCAACTCATGCGCTCGGATGACATTGAGAAACTTCGCACCGCTGTCGCCCAGCTTTCGATGATTCAGATTGGCGGGGGGCCAGACAACGAGATATTCGATGTAGCCAATATTATCAGGGGATGATTTATGGCGAAGGATTTATGGCTGCCTAAAGGGTTTGAGTTGCCTGACGGATCAAAAATCCGCTCACTCCTCTATTCAGGAGACGAGTGGCAGATTTTCGATACCAATGGCTCGAACAATATCCTGCTCACGCGTTCCGAACTCACACGGAAGTGGAATGAATTCGATTTTCTCGACGAATCCCTGTTCGGGGATGTCACCTTCGGAAGAGAATCATTCCGAAGCCTGATTAGTCATAAAAGATATGCCCTGACGGCGGTCGAAAATGGGAAATCTCCGGAAAGCAAGGTTGATGCACTAGCCTTTGCCTTAGCCCTCAAAGAGTCTCGGAAGTTGTCGAAAGAAGCTTCTTTCCATGATGCCGTTTATGTGGAGCAGTATTCCAGACTGCTCCCGGTCTGGACGCTGACACCTCACGTCGAAGATGAAGTTGTCTTGGGAACCTGGATCACCGGTGGGGTCGTCATCTCCACGGAATCTTTCCGGCGTTTAACCAACCTGGCCGGCTGGATGCCCGTTGGCGATCTGGCAGAAATTGTAAAGACTGCCGGGTTTAGCGTACCTTCGGATGCAGAACTACTGGCCAAGAGCGATACGAAGCCCTCCATTGCAAAGAAGACTGTCGAACATGAACAGTCACAAACGCCCAAGGAACCGGCAGAAACCAAAGTTTTCAAGCTTCCAGGCCGGCCACAGCTCGAAGAATTTTTCAACGAGCACGTCATCGACATCATCTTCAATGCCGAGAAATATCAGACTCTGGGTATCTGTTTCCCTTCCGCTATCGTCCTGCACGGGCCACCGGGTTGTGGCAAGACCTTCGCTGTGGAGCGGCTTGTCGAGTTTATCGATTGGCCCAGCTACTCGATTGATTCCAACAGCGTCGGCAGCCCCTACATTCACGAAACCAGCAAGAAGATCTCCGAGGTTTTTGACAAGGCAATTGATGAAGCTCCATCCGTCATCGTGATCGACGAAATGGAATCTTTCCTGTCGGATAGGCGCTCCGGCAGCTCGTCAGGCTTGCATCACGTCGAGGAGGTAGCGGAATTCCTTCGTCGGATTCCAGAGGCCATCAAGAACAAGGTACTGATAATCGCCATGACGAACCTGATCGAGATGATCGATCCGGCCATTCTACGTCGCGGTCGCTTCGACCACATCATCGAGGTAGGCATGCCGTCGAGGGAAGAAGTGGCATCGCTGGTGGACTCACTCTTGAGCAAACTGCCGAAGGCTGACGACCTTAATGTGGACAAGATCCTCAATGCGCTCACGGGCAAGGCCCTCTCCGATTCGGCTTTTGTCATACGCGAGGCCGCACGGCTCGCTGCCAAGGCCGGGAAGACAGAGCTCAATCAAACCAGCATTGAGGCAGCATTGAACAGCCTTCCCCAAAACCAGGAGAAAAAAAGCAGACATATCGGATTCATCTGGGATGACAAGTAACCGGAGGAGAGTATGGACCTTTTACAAAATCCTTTTCATATTCTGAATGCTAGCCCCCGCGACAACCGTCGGAGGATCATGGAACTGGCTGATGAACGAAGCCTTCTACTCGACTCAAGTGAGTGCATGGAAGCTCGTTCGAAGTTGACCAACCCCAGGAAAAGGCTCTCTGCTGAAGTCGCTTGGCTGCCAGGCATAGGGCCAAAGCGTGTGGGAGAAGTGTTATCGCTTCTCGAGTCTTCTCCAGCGGATTTACTTGCCGTCGATAACTTGGTGTCAATTGCTCGGGCAAACCTGCTTGCGGCAGGCCTCGCTCGTTTGTCTGACCATAATGCTGATAACATTGCGGAGTGGATTCTTGAGATCGCTTGGGCATTTGAGGACCTCAGCGCCGATGAGCTGGGTGTGATCATCAACGAGGAACGCGTTGTTTCCGGTTTTCCTGAGGTGTCAGACTTCTCAGCCGTCGAAACTGAAATTCAGGAACGGAGGAGACACTATCGCCAGGTCATCAAGTCGTCCCTCGACAACCTTTCCCCACAAAAACTCGTGGAAGCAGTTACCTTTGCCGTCGAATCCGCAACTGATGATGGAGAGGAACACGGCCCTATTCTAATAGACGACCTCGTTGATTCGTATGAAGTGGAGGCACAGGAATTCCTTGATAAGGAGGAAGGGAACATAAAAACTCTTGTCGAAAGACTGCGAGCCGCCGTCGATGCGGAACAATCCGACTCCACATTGGCCCCCATGGTGAACAAACTAATCCAGGTTGTGAAGAACTGGGATACTGTTGCTCAGCCAGTTCAGGTCAGCACGAAGAGCCGAGGACTTGATCATGACGCCAGCCACCGCGTTGCCGGTCTGGTTCGTGGTCTGGCGATTCATATGTTTAACGAGCACGGTAAACTCGATTTCTCACAGCAACTCACGAATATGCTGCAGGAAGTGTTTGCAGAGGTTTGCGAAGTTGCAGAACTCACCGCTGAGGATGCAGATGCTCTTAGTGAGATTGCGGAGCGAAGGAAGCTAAGCCAGTTACTCGACCCGATTTCTGATCTTTGTAAAGCGGCTCTGAAAAACTCTGAAAAGCAACCAACCTCTGCTGATAGGGAGGCGCAGAGAGTCATGAATACTGCGCCCCAGCTTATATCGAACTTGTCTACATCAAAACCAGGTGACGAAATTCTCTCGCAAGAAAAAGATGAGATTGCACTGACCCTGATGCATTGCGCAGTTGTTTACGGCAACAAAACAGAAAAGTGGAAATCGTGCATTGCATTTCTTGAAGAGGCCCTCAAGTACGCTAGTAGCCAAGAGGTAGAATCAAGAATCCAAAAGAATCTTACCACTGTTAGAGATAACGATAGACTTTATAGTGACCTCACACCTATCTCATCTGCTCCGAGTCTTTATACAATAAACGGCATCGGCACTGCGATGTATGGTTTAACAGACCATGACCCTAAATCATGGTCATATCTTTCGACCTATTATTTCGTTTTTTTTGGAATCCCCATTTTCCCAATAAGCAGATATAGGGTAATACCAACAGATAACGGATACCGTTTTCTCGGAAAGGCTCCACTACGGACATTTGATAAGTGGCACATTGCAATATTCCTGGGTCTGATCGCTTGGATAATTATTAACATGCAATGAACAGGAGCGATGGCATGGATAAAGACAACAAACGCGGATTCTCTGGTCTCAGTAACCTGACTTCAGATACCATTACTCTCCCGCAGTCTCAGTCTCGTCAAACCAGCCCACAGCCTTCAGCACCACAAGAGCCAGTGTTCGCCTTGATGGAGCTAACCAAGTGGCCAACTCTTCCGGCTCCATGGTCGAGCGTCGATGCTGGCGAGACCTGGGTCTGGGAAGATTTCTTCCTGACCTTTCAGAAGAAACCGAAGGACATTCTTGACCTCACTATGGAAATACAAAGAAAAAAGGCCGAGTATCGAGGAATGACCTATCACTATGCCATGTCGGTTTTCTACCGCATCGACAGGAATCCTCATGGATCATCGCACCTGCCAATCATGACCATTGCCCTCGAGCAGGCTGATATGGGTATGCTGGCCAAAATGCTCGGCAGCGAAGACAGCGAACTCCTTCAAGCCGAGAGTGGCAACAAAATGGGACCGCTGATGATTGGTCTCTTCACCGGAGAGACACGATTGAACCTTGGCGATTATGAAGGCGACACAAACCCGCAGGAGGTCAAGCAGAGGTTTTTCGAGATACTGGGGCAACAGCTGGGAGTAAGTGGGCAGCCAAAGATGATAGGCGACTTGGCGCAAGCACATGGACATCCGGAAACGGGCCTGCCAGCCAAAAAGAAGAACTCCGGATGTGCTCCAGTGGTTCTTTTGTGCATTGGCATTGGCGGCCTGGGTGCTTGGGGGCTGACGTTCATATGAGGGAAATCGGCATGAAATTTATGTACGGAACGGAAGGAATTGACACTCATGGCTGATAATAACAATAAGGGTAAAAAGGGTTTTTCTGGTCTTTCAGACTTGGCGTCTGAAATCAGTGATATCAATGAGTCTATAAAGCCTGAGCCAAAAGAGGCTAACCCTTCAACAACTAAGCAACCACACCAGCCTCAACGAGAAGTAGATCTTTCCAAACCCGATCAGAAAACCACAAGTCCTAATCCCCCTGTCGAAACAGCGAACTCAGGCAAAAGCGGCGGAAGTTCAAGCGGCAAATGGCTTTTGGGTATTATTGGCATCATTTTTGTGATCTGGCTGATTAATAATGCCGAGCAGAGCAACAAAAAGCCCTCGTACACTCCACCATCGTCATCGCAAAACTACAGCTACCAGCAGAGCACCTCGGTTCCGGCAATTCAAACGTCAAGCACGACTCAAAGCATCGGACTACAATGTACAAAGCCTTCGATTGGCACCAACAACGTGCTGTCCGTTTCCAAAATTCGCTGGTGTCTCCGCGAAGGCATTCGCATTGAAGCGATGCGAGACGTCATCGATAACAATGCAGGCATCAATGAATTCAACCGAATCGTCGATGATTACAACAGCCGCTGCGCAAGCTACCGGTATCGCCAAGGTTCCCGATCTCGAGCTGAACATGATGTGGAAACCTACAGAAGCCAGATTGTCTCAGAGGCCATTCGCAAGGCTAAACAGTTGGGGCATTCCTATCAACACTCCTCTCCATCTATTTCACCAAACGTATCGACCAGCAACGCTCCCAAGAAGCCCAATGCCCAATACACAAGAGAGGCTCAACAGATCTTAAAAGATCTTGGTTACGCCCCTGGGCCAGTGGATGGTAACTATGGCCGCCGGACAGCCAACGCTGTGAAAGCCTTTCAGCGTGATGCAGGTATCATTCAAAATGGTTGGATTGATAAAGATCTTCTATCAACACTCAGAACGACTAGAGAGAAGCTACTCAAAACAAAGGCTACATCAGAGAATTATCCAGCAAAGAAGCCCCCCGTGCCCACGACTAAGCCAAGCGAGCAACTTTTGCTAGCCACCAAAGGTACTATTTCTGTTTCTGAACGTGCGCGGATAGAAAATTATTGCGAGAGAATGACGAGCACCTCAGCTAACAAAGACGACTGTATTGAACGTGAATTAAAGGCGTTGAGGGAATTGGGTGGGAAACCTGACCTGTCAAACATCTCCCAGACCGAGAGACAACAAATTGAAAGCTATTGCTCTAGATTCACCAGTACTCCAGGAGACGAATATAATTGTATTTTCAGAGAGCTAAAAACATTGAGGCAATCGGGCGAGAAGCCTGACCTATCGTCAAATGCCCAATACACCAGAGAAGCACAACAACTTCTGACCGATCTCGGCTACGCCCCCGGTCCAGTGGATGGCGACTATGGCCACCGAACAGCCGATGCGGTGAAGGCTTTTCAGCGTAATACAGGTATCACCCAAGATGGCGGGATTGATGAAGATTTGCTGAACACACTACGAAAAGCAAAAGCTGCTTATAACCCTCCCGTCGTCTCACAACCAAAGCCTCAACCCCAGACAATTTTACAGCCGTATTCTAACACTTTTTCGTCTACCAACAAAACGACAAGTTACTTTACTCGCAACTCCCACCAAAACGATGTATTAAAAGTTCAGGGAACTCCCGATGACATTATAATATACTCCACATTAGGTTATGAAGAGTGGAAATACGAATACAGCTCCGTGAAAATTTCTACACGTAACCGTCGTGTTATAAGCTGGAAGAACGACGGCAACCTAAAAGTAAAATTACTTCCCGAAAAAAACACCTCTAACACAACATACTTTACACGTAACTCACACCAAGACAATGTATTAATGGTTCAGGGAACTCCCGATGACATTATAATATACTCCACATTAGGTTATGAAGAGTGGAAATACGGTTACAGCTCCGTGAAAATTTCTA
>PDWI01001468.1_pt1 | contig 37147 bp, 28 predicted proteins | sample 1430891 | NCBI WGS metagenome assembly PDWI01 (sample SAMN01162508, study PRJNA174530) | Oral metagenome, whole genome shotgun sequencing project. | biome: Marine environment; feature: Marine mammal; material: Swab sample of the gingival sulcus; isolation source: swab sample of gingival sulcus... | reverse complement strand
CCATCCTTGATGGCCTCTGTGGTCATGGACTGCAGCCACAGCCTTTTCAGCTTTTTTTTGGCTACCGAACTGTTCCAGACATAACTAATGATATACTTGAAGATCAGCTCGCCTTCCCGTCCGGCATCACAGGCATTGACGATGGTGTCCACATCCTTTCTGCGGATCAGTTTTTGCAGGGCGTTAAGCTGGCTCTTGGTGCCGTCCAGCCCTTTCAGCGGAAAGCTGTCCGGCATAATCGGCAGATTATTCATGTTCCACTTCTGAAACCTCGGGTCAATTTCCTCGGGATAGCAGATGGAGACAAGATGTCCCACCGCATAGGAGACCACGTGGCTGCTTCCCTCATAGTGGGTTTTGCTCTTTTTGAAGCTGCCTGGCAGCACCTTGACCAAATCGGCGGCCACACTTGGTTTCTCAGCTATTATCAAGGTCTTACTGGTCATATCATCTTTGCATCCGGCTGGTTTAGGCAATAATTTTCAGTTTACCGTAACGCTCCCTCTTATTATATATGCCGTCCCTTTGTCAATTTTTATTTTCTGAATGAGCTGCCTTTAGTTCCACATTAGTTTCATATTAAGAGGATGAAAATATGGGCTTTATCCTTGACCTTTTTCCTGCTTTATGTTACATGGCTGATTTGTTTTTCGTTTTTCCTGTTTTCAGAGGCTAGGCGGAGGGCAGGGCGGCTTCGGCACTTACTGCGGGGCTGCATTTCAGAGGCATATCCCCTTGGCGGGGCTTTTGAAAGTGGGCTTTGCCCGCTTTTTTTTATGCCTGGACAATTTTGAGTAAAATTGCATGAGCGAACTTATTATAGACAAGATAAGTGAATATGCAGGAGATTTGCTGCCTGCTATGGGCCTTGAGCTTTTTGATGTGCAGTTCCGTCAGGAAGACCGGGGCTGGGTCTTGCGGATTTATATAGATTGTGAGGATGGGGTGAGCCTTGAGCATTGCACCGGGGTAAGCCGCGAGATAAGTGCTTATCTGGAGGTTGAGGATCTGATTGAACACGCCTATCATCTTGAGGTATCTTCGCCAGGTCTTGAGAGGCCGCTTAGAAATGCCGATGATTTTCGGAAATTTAAGGGGGAGTATGCCAAGGTAAAACTCCATCAGCCGATCGGCGGACAGAAAGTTTTTATCGGCAGGATAGAAAATGTTACGGCAGAGGGTCAGATTGCCATGGCCGCCGATGATTACGGCAGCCTGTCCTTCACCATGCAGGATATAAGCAAGGCTCGTCTTTTTTTGAAATAGTATGGCTTAAAAAATAAATATGGAACTCGGGGTATTGAAATGTCGTCAGAGTTGAAGCGTATAATCGAACAGATAAGCAGGGACCGCGGATTTGATAAGGAGCTGCTTATCGAGGCCATAGAGGAGGCTGTGCAGTCTGCTGCCAGAAAAAAACTCGGCAGCCGGATAGACATTGAGGCCTACTACGATGAAGGGCTTGGTTTAGTCGAAATAATACAGTTTTTCACTGTGGTTGAAGAGGTTACCGATGAGCAGACCGAAATCAGCCTGGAAGATGCACTGCGGCTTGAGCATGACGATTCTGATACCTCTGATGTTCAGCTTGGTGCGGTGATCGGGGTGCCGATGGAGGATGTACGCTCCACCGACCTTGGCCGCATCGCTGCCCAGTCTGCCAGACAGGTGATTATCAACAAGATGAGGGATGCGGAAAGAGGGGTTATCTTCGACATGTTCAAGGATCGGAAGGGCGAGGTGGTCAGCGGCATCGTCCAGCGTTTTGATCGGGGGAACATGGTGGTGAACCTGGGCCGGACTGATGCCCTGCTGCCAAGGGATCAGCAAATTCCGAAGCGGTCGTTCAAGCAGGGAGACCGGATCAAGGCCTATCTGCTTGATGTCAGGGAAGGCAGCCGTGATTACCAGTTATTATTATCCAGAACCTGTGATGATTTCCTGGCTAAATTATTTGAAATGGAAGTGCCTGAGATAAAAGAAGGAATTGTCAATGTTATTGCCGTGAGCCGTGAGCCTGGCTTTCGGGCGAAAATTGCCGTAAGTTCGTCCGAGGGCGATGTGGATCCGGTGGGTGCCTGCGTGGGCATGAAGGGTTCCAGGGTGCAGAATGTGGTGCAGGAGCTTCAGGGGGAGCGGATTGATATTGTTACCTGGAGTCCTGATCCGGCTAAATATGTGTATAATGCCCTGGCTCCGGCCCATGTGAACATGGTCAGGGTGGACGAGGATACCAAAACCCTGCTGGTGGTGGTGCCGAATGATCAATTATCCCTTGCCATTGGGCGGCAGGGGCAGAATGTGCGGTTGGCTTCCAGACTGATGGGCTGGCGGATTGATGTAAAAAGCGAGCAGAGATACGCTAATCTGCAGGATGCCGGTTATCAGTCGCTGCTGGCCGTGGAAGGAATTGAGGAGGCCCTGGCCGATCAGTTATTTGCCAAGGGGATAGTCTCGGCGGCGGCTCTTGCCGACAAGACGGTTGAAGAATTGGCGGTTTTAAGGGCAGTCAATGAAGAATTTGCCGAACAGCTAATTGCATCAGCAAGGGAGATTAAAGCTGATTATCCTGATTTGGCCGGGGAATGTGAGCAGAGTAAGGCCGAGATTGCAGATAATGATTCGGCTAGTGAGGGTGAGAAGGTTAAGGAGACCGAGCCGCCTGGCGAAGCAGCCGCTGAAACTGCAAAAGAGCCGCTGCCGGAAATTGGCGGGGCGGAAATTTCAGGAGCTGAGGAACCGGCATCAGGTGAAGAAGGCAAGTAGCGGCAAAAGGGTTATTCGTTCCTGCGTGTCTTGCGGCAGCAAGCTGGAACAGTCTCTGCTTGACCGGTTTACCTGGCAGGACGGCAAGCCTGAAGCTGATCAGGAAGTAAGGCGGCCTGGCCGCGGCGTTTATTGCTGTATGAATGATGAGTGCCGCAGCAGGCTGATGACAAACCGGAAAAAATGGGCAAGGTTTTTCAGGCTTTAGCGGTGGGTTGTGGTAAACTGGCTGAGTGATTTTCTGTGGTAATAAAGGTTGCAGACAAGATAGGTAAAACGGGAGTAAGGGATGAGCAGGGTTAGGGTTTACGAACTGGCAAGAGAGGCTGGCATTGCCCCCAAGTTAATGGCCGAGAAGCTGATTGATGCGGGTTATGACATCAAGGGGCATAGTTCCACGGTTGATGCTGAAACGGCAGATGAGATACGGGTTAAGCTGCTGAAGAAGACGGTTGACAAAAAGCCTGCCAAGAAAGCTGAAGAGGCGGCCGGATCGGTTGTACCCGGAAGAAGAATCAAGGTGATCAGGAGAAGGAAAAAGGTGCAGGAGGCGGCAGAGGTGAAAAACGAGCCTGCTGAAACCAAGGCTAAGGCTGATTTACCGGAGAGTGAAAATTCTGACTTACCTGATGCAGAAAAGCATGAACCTGCTGCAATGCCTGATGTAAAAGATGTACCCAAAGAGCCTGAATCATCACCGGAGGATGGTGAAGGGCCGGAAGAAGTGCAGTCGGCCGCCGCAGATACTGCCGAAACCGGGAAGGCCGGGGCAGCTGAATCACCGGAAAAATTTGAGGAAAAATCACCGGATGAGCATCAGCCGGAAAAGATTCCGGAAACTCCTGCCGAACCCGAAAAGAAAGAAAAGCCTAAGCCGCCTGCCAGAAAGGGCATTGCCAAGGTGGTCGGGGTAATTGAGCTGCCGGTGGAGGAGAAAAGGCCGCCAAGGGCCAGGAAAAAAACAGCCCGGCCCGGCTCGAATAAAAGATCTCTGGTTGCCGACAAGGTGATGGAGCAGATGCCGGTTGATCCGGCATCCGGCAAGGGCGGCAGGAAAAAAGGCAAGAAGGGCGGTTATCATGATGATGAGGATTCGGGCCGGAGCCGCCGTTCCAGAAGTGCCAAAAAAGGCGGCAAGAATGTAAAATTTACTCATTTCGGCAATGATTATCAGCGGACGGGCAAATGGGGCAAGAAGGGCAAGAGCAAGCACAGTAAATCTGCTTCGGCTCCGGCGGCGGAAATGAAGGCCAGCAAGAAACGCATCGTGGTTTATGAAACCATCAGCGTCAGCGAGCTTGCCAGCCGGATGAGGGTTAAGGCCAGTGAAGTGATTGCCAAACTGATGGGCATGGGGGTTATGGCTACCATCAATCAGGCGGTTGATGTGGAAACGGCTATGATTGTTGCCTCTGAATTCGGCTACGAGGTCGAGCAGGGCATAACCGAGGAAATCGGTATCCAGATGCTGGACGAGGCCCAGGAGGGCGGTGAGGCGGTGCCGCGTTCGCCGGTGGTAACGGTGATGGGTCATGTTGACCATGGCAAGACCTCTATTCTTGATGCCATCCGAAAGACAGATGTGGCAGACGGCGAGGCGGGCGGCATCACCCAGCATATCGGAGCTTATCATGTCCGGTCGAAGGCTGGTGATATAACCTTTGTCGATACGCCTGGTCATGCCGCCTTTACCGAGATGCGTTCACGCGGCGCCCAGATAACCGACCTGGTAATTCTGGTGGTGGCGGCCGATGACGGGGTGATGGATCAGACCCGTGAGGCCATCCGCCATGCCCAGGCGGCGGATGTTCCCATTCTGGTGGCGGTCAATAAGATTGACAAGGACAATGCCGACCCGGATCGGGTCAAGCGGGAGCTGGCAGAGCTTAACCTTGCCCCGGAAGAGTGGGGCGGTGATACCATGTTTGTCGAGACCTCGGCCAAGAAAAGGCTCGGCATTGACGATCTGATGGAGGCCGTTATGCTGCTGGCCGAGATTTTGGAACTTAAAGCCGATCCTGACCGCAAGGCCAAGGGCCGGGTGGTGGAGGCACAGCTGCACAAGGGGCGCGGTGCAGTGGCTACCGTGCTGGTTCAGGAAGGAACCCTGCGTACTGGTGATTATTTTGTGGTCGGCCAGTTTAGCGGCAAGGTTCGGGCCATGCTGGATTATAAGGGACGCAAGGTCAAGGAGGCCGGGCCGTCCATTCCGGTCGAGGTACAGGGCATCGGCGGCGTTCCGGCCGCTGGTGATGAATTCATCGTGGTTACCGATGAGAAAATGGCTAAAAATGTCAGCCAGGCAAGAACCCTGAAAGCCCGTGAGGCGGAGCTTGGCGCCAATACCAAAATCTCGCTGGACAAGTTATTTGAGCGGATGAACGAGGGCGAGGTACTGGAGCTGAAGGTGGTTATCCGTTCCGATGTTCAGGGTACCCTGGAGGCCTTTGCCAAGGCGGCGGAGGAATTGTCCACCAAGGAGATCAAGGTGCGGGTGCTGCATGAGGGAACCGGTACCATCACCGAGTCTGATATTTTGCTGGCTTCGGCCTCGGAAGCGATTGTGCTGGGTTTTAATGTCAGGCCGACCTTGAAGGTAAAAGAGCTTGCCCAGCGGGAAAATGTCGATGTCCGCTCCTATGAGGTTATTTATCACGCCCTTGACGATATTAAAAAGGCCATGGTGGGTATGCTGGAGCCGACTTTCGAGGAAGAGGTTATCGGCACTGCCGAGGTGCGTGAGACCTTTACGGTACCCAAGGTCGGCACCATTGCCGGTTGTTTTGTCTCTGACGGTAAAATCCAGCGTAAGGCCGGGGTGCGGGTGATGCGGGACGGTGTGGTGGTTTATACCGGCAAGATTAGCTCGCTCAAACGGTTTAAGGATGATGTCAAGGAGGTGCTGACCGGTTTTGAGTGCGGTATCGGGGTTGAAAATTTCAATGACATTAAGGTTGGCGACCAGCTTGAGGCCTATATCATGCTTGAGGTAGAGGCCACTCTTGATTATGGGGATGAATGATGACCTCATGGAATCCTAAAGAAACTCTGGACAGCATTGGCCTGTCCCGAACTGCTGTAAAACGTTCGGTTCGGGTGGCCGATGCGGTTAGAAACGAGCTTGCCGTACTTTTGGTCAGCAAGGTCAGGGATCAAAAGTTGAGCGGGGTTTCCATTTCAAGGGTGGAGCTGACCGATGACCTGAAACTGTGCCGGGTCTTCTATACCGTTTTGGACGGCAGGAGGGGCGGCGTGCAGAAGGGTCTGGAAGGGGCAAGAGGCTTTATGAGGAGCCATCTGGCAAAAACTATCAATATGCGTTACACTCCGGCCCTGCAGTTCATCTATGATGACAGCGTTGACAAGGTTAGGGAACTGGATGATATTTTTGAGGAAATTGCTATTGAACGGGAAAGGAAAAAGCATGGTGCCTGAGGAATTATTGCAGGTTATCCGCGAGCAGACGGATTTTTTGCTGCTGACTCATGTTCATCCCGATGGTGATGCCTTGGGTTCCATGTTTGGCCTGGCCGAAATTTTAAGGGGTATGGGCAAGAATGCCCTTTGTTTTACCGAGGAGCCGGTTTCTCATCTTTTTGATTTTCTGCCGGACTGCCGAAATGTCAGCCATGACTGGCACGATGTATCCAGCTTTGCCGAAGAGGCGGCAGGAAATATGGCAGTTGTTGCCATGGACTGCGGCGATGCGGCCAGACTGGGCAAGTATGAAAAAGATTTGTTGAATTATCGGCCCTTTCTGGTGATAGATCATCATAAATCTCATCAGGATTTTGGCAGCTGTAACTGGGTGGAGCCGGATTGTTCATCCACCGGCGAGATGATCTTTGAATTGGCCGGGGCTTTGGGAGCAAAAATTCCATATAAGGCCGCCTTTGATCTTTATACGGCCATCCTTACCGATACTGGTTCCTTTCGCTATGAATGCACCAGCCCCAGAACCTTGCAGATTGCCTCGGAACTGCTGGCTGCCGGAGTGAGACCGGAGGAGGTTGCCAGCAAGGTTTACGATAATTATACCAAGGAGCGGCTTAGGCTGATGGAGATGGTGCTTGCCACCCTTGAGCTTTATGCCGATGAGCAGCTGGCAGTCATCTATGCCGCCGGAGAAATGTTTGAGCAAAGCGGTGCCTCATACCATGATACGGAAGGGTTGATTGATTTTCCCCGCTCCCTTAAATCAGTCAAGGCGGCGGTCCTGATCAAGGAGGCGGAGAAAAATATGGTTTCGGTCAGTCTGCGGGCCAAGGGTGAATGTGATGTCGCTGAGATTGCCGGGCAGTTTGGCGGCGGCGGCCACCGTAATGCCGCCGGATGCCGTTTCACTGACAAGAGCCTTGAACAGGTTAAAAAAGAGATTATTGCCGCTTTCTTGCAGGTTTTGTAATCAGATTTTTCGGCTATGACAGGCAGCAATGAATTTGAGGCAGGAATATTTTTGGTGGACAAGCCGGAAAATATTTCATCATTTGCCATGGTCAGCCGGGTAAGGCGGATTTTGGGAATCAAAAAGGTGGGTCATGCCGGTACCCTCGACCCCTTTGCTTCCGGGTTGCTGATTATCTGTGTCGGACGCAAGGCAACCCGGATGATTTCATCTTTTATGGAGGGGGAAAAGGAGTATCTGGCCACCATTTGCCTTGGCATCAGCACCGAAACCTTTGACCCGGAAGGACGTATAACCGCCCGGCAACCAGTCGGTGAAATTGCTGCGGACAAGATAAAAGAATGCCTGGCCGGATTTACCGGCCGGCAAAAGCAGGTGCCGCCTGCCTATTCGGCCTTGAAACACAAGGGCAAGCCCCTGTATCATTATGCACGGCAGGGGATTAAAATTGAAAAACCGGCCAGGGATATTTTTATCCGCAGGCTGGACTGGCAGGATCAGCGGCCGAGCGTGTCTGGTGATACCGCCGAGATTACGGTCAGGGTGGTTTGCAGCAAGGGAACCTATATCCGCACCCTGGCAGATGATATTGGCCGTCAGCTTGGCTGCGGCGGTTATCTAAAAATGCTCCGCCGGACAAAAAGCGGATGCTTTTCTGTGAAAAATGCGGTAAAAGGGCAGGCATTGCAGGAAAGGGAGGCCCTTGATACCCTGATGTCCGGGATGATAACGGTGGAAGAGGCTTCCGGGTTATTGCAGGTTTGCCGCTAATTGTTGTTATGACGGGTTGTTATGACGGGCTTGTTTTTGGGCAGTTTATAAGATATATCACCCTGCTTTTTCGTCAGGCTGGTTATAATTGCCGGACGATGCGGTTTTTGGTTTGGATAAATGTTTAATAGATTCAGGAGATTTTCATGGCACAATCAGCAGTTAGAAAAAGTGAGATAATCGAGAAGTTTAAGACCCACGATTCAGATACCGGCTCGCCGGAGGTGCAGATTGCCCTTTTAACCGACCGGATCAAGTATCTTACCGAGCATTTCAAGACCCATAAAAAGGATCATCATTCCCGTCAGGGGCTGTTGAAACTTGTCGGTCAGAGAAGAAGCCTGCTTGATTACCTGAAAAACAGGGACATCGGCAAGTATAGAACCCTGATTGCAGAGCTTGGTATCCGTAAGTAACATCTCCTTGTTACCTCTTCTTTTTTTCTGGATGACGAAATTTGTGCCGCAGGGTTTGCTTTTGTTAAAACCCGGTTTGCGGCACCTTTGGTCAGGCGGAAGATCCGCTGAGCAGTTCAGAAAACCTTGTCCTGAGCAGGATGAGAAAATTACTATATAAAAAGGCATACGGGGCTGGTGGATAATCCGGTCATTTTGGAGTGCTGGGCATTTCCCTGATGCAAAGATCTGGAGAAGATATGTTTAAGAAAGTGGAAACAGAAATTGGCGGTAAAATCATTACCATTGAAACCGGAAAACTTGCCAAGCAGGCATCGGGTTCGGTAACCATTAGCTGCGGCGGTACGATGGTGCTGGTTACTGCGGTTGGTGCCAGGGAGAGCCGCCCTGATGCGGATTTTTTCCCGTTGACCATAGAATATCAGGAAAAACTGGCTTCGGTGGGGCGGATTCCCGGTAATTATTTTCGAAGGGAAATCGGCAGACCGGCGGATCATGAGGTTTTAACCTGCCGGATTATCGATCGGCCGCTGCGTCCTTTGTTCCCGGAAGGTTATCGGGCGGAGACCCAGGTTATTGCCACTGTGCTGTCGGCAGATCAGCAGAATAATCCCGATGTGCTGGCCTTGACTGGTGCATCCTGTGCCTTGACCCTGTCTGATCTCCCTTTTCAGGGTCCGGTGGGCGGTGCCAGGGTGGGCTTGGTCGATGGCCGTTTGGTGCTTAATCCTACCCGGGACGAATTGACCAAATCGAAAATGGATTTGGTGGTTGCCTGTACCAGAGAGGCGGTGGTTATGGTCGAAGGTCAGGCCGATAACCTGAGCGAGGATGTTATCCTTGATGCCATTTTCATCGTGCATGAGCAGGTACAGCCGCTGATTGTTCTGCAGGAGGAATTACAAAAGACCAGCGGCAAGCCGAAGCGTGAGCTTACTCCGCCGGTGGTAAATGAGGAGCTTAGGGCAAAGGTTGAACAAATTGCCGCCGAGGGCATGAAAAAAGTGGTCTCCACCGCAGATAAGATGGCTCGGGGCAATGCCTACGATCAGCTTAAAAAGGAGGTGATCGCCCAGCTTGACGAGGCCGGGGAGCAGGAAAAGGAAATCGGTGATCTGCTTTCATCCTATAAAAAATCGGTGATGCGCAGCAAGATAGTCGATGAGGAAACCCGCATTGACGGCAGAAAATTTGATGAAGTGCGTCCTATTAGCTGCGAGGTTGGTATTTTGCCCCGAGCCCACGGTTCGGCCCTGTTTACCCGCGGAGAAACCCAGGCCCTGGTTACGGCCACCCTTGGCAGTGAGCGTGATAAATTGAGAACGGAAACCTTAAATGGCGAAGAAGTTCACCGTTTTATGCTCCATTATAATTTCCCGCCCTTTTGTGTGGGCGAGGCAAGGATGATGCGCGGGCCGTCCAGAAGGGATGTGGGACACGGCACCCTTGCCATGCGCGGACTTAAAAGCTCGCTTCCTGCCGAGGAGGATTTTGCCTATTCCATCCGGGTTGTCTCCGAGATTCTTGAGTCCAACGGTTCATCTTCCATGGCTACGGTCTGCGGCGGCAGTATGGCGATGATGGATGCCGGTATTCCCATGGCAGATTCGGTTTCCGGCATTGCCATGGGGCTGATTAAGGAAGGGGAGAAGGTGGTTATTTTGTCCGATATTCTGGGCGATGAGGATCACTTGGGCGATATGGATTTCAAGGTGGTCGGCACCGAACACGGCATTACCGCCCTGCAGATGGATATTAAAATTAGCGGCGTTAGCAGGGAGATTATGGCTAACGCCCTTGCCCAGGCAAAAGAAGGGCGTTTTCATATCCTTGGCGAGATGCAGAAGGGTATTGCCGGTGCCAGGGCAGATGTTTCCGAGTTTGCCCCCAAATATATGGTTCATAAGATAAATCCCGATAAAATTCGCGATATTATCGGCCCCGGCGGCAAGGTCATCAAGGAGCTTTCCTCTGAGTATGATGCCAAGATTGAGGTCGATGATGACGGCTTGATCAAGATTTTCACCGCAGACGGCGAAAAGGCCGCCGAGCTTCTCGACCGGATCAAGGAAATTACCGCCGAAGTAGAAGTTGGGGCGACTTACAAGGGCCTGGTGAAAACGGTTAAGGATTTTGGTGCCTTTGTGGAAATTCTGCCCGGCACGGACGGCATGGTTCATATCTCGGAGCTGGATACCAAGCGGGTTGCCAAGGTAACCGATATAGTAAATGAAGGCGATGAAATAGAGGTAAAGGTTCTGGAAGTTGATAATCGGGGCCGGATCCGCCTGAGCCGCAAAGCACTTCTTAATGGCTAATCTCTAGCTTGGGTATTTCTCATCTATTTTATGAGTACGGCAGAAAGAAGACTGATTGTAAAACCTTTTTATAATTTGTTTTCTTTTTGCTTGTACTTGTCCGCATTATCCGCCATTACTTGTTTTTCAACATATCCCGAAAATAATCTACATTATTCCAGGTCAGCCTTGCTTGGCGTGTCATGAAATTTCTTCATACCTCAGATTGGCATCTTGGCCGTTCTCTCTACGGACGAAAACGCTACCGTGAGTTTTCTGCCTTTCTGGACTGGCTGATTCAAACCATTGAAGAGCAGCAGGTGGATGTATTGCTGGTTGCCGGTGATGTCTTTGATACTACTACGCCCAGCAATCGGGCCCAGGAGCTATATTACCGGTTTCTTTGCCGGGCTGCATCTTCCTGCTGCCGTTATGTGGTGGTCATTGCCGGCAATCATGATTCACCGTCATTTTTGAATGCTCCGCAGGAATTGCTGCGTGCCTTAAATGTGCATGTGGTGGGGGCGATGACCGGCAAACCGGCAGACGAGGTTCTGGTTATTTACAAGAACGAGCAGCCAAGGGCCATAGTTTGTGCCGTCCCCTATTTACGGGATAAGGATATCCGTACTGCCGTGCCTGGAGAAAGTATTGATGATAAAAACGCAAGGCTCGCCCTTGGCCTAAAAAATCATTATGCGGAGGTCTGTGCGGCTGCCGAGCAGCAACGGGCCGGATTCAGGGCTGCCGGATATGATGATATTCCCATTATTGCCATGGGGCATCTGTTTACCTCTGGCGGCAGGACGGCCGATGGCGATGGGGTTCGCGAGCTTTATGTGGGTTCGCTGGCCCATATCGGCAAGGATGCCTTCCCTTCTTCCATAGATTATCTGGCCCTTGGGCATTTGCATATTCCTCAGTCAGTCGGCAACACCAAACATATCCGTTACTGCGGTTCACCGATCCCGATGGGCTATGGCGAGGCTGGTCAGGATAAGCAGGTGCTGTTGATCGACTTTGACGGTTTAAGTCCAAATATTCGGGAGATTAGCGTACCCTGTTTTCAGGAATTGCTCCGTCTTTCCGGCCCGCTTGAGTTTCTTTGCACCAGGCTGGAGGAGCTGAAAAGTGCAAAAAGCTCTGCCTGGCTTGAGATTGAATATACCGGCAGCGATATGGTCGGCAATCTTTGCGAGAGGCTTGAGGAAGCGGTAGCTGGTTCTGCCCTGGAAATCAGGCGGATCAAAAACCGGCTGGTTATGGACCTGATAATTTGCCGGACGGCGGAAAATGAAACCCTGGACGATCTGGATGCTGGAGATGTCTTTGAACGCTGTCTGGATGCCTATGAGGTGCAGGGGGAAGAGCGTAAGGAACTAATTGATTCCTATAATGAAATCATCAAGGAGCTGGCAGAAGAGGATAAAAATGCAGAATAGCCTTTATCAAGTTTATGGTAATTTATGAAGATACTTGAGCTTCGCTTTAAGAATCTTAATTCCTTGTATGGCGAATGGATTATAGATTTTACCGACCCGGAATATATTACTGGCGGCATCTTCGCTCTGACCGGGGCAACCGGAGCGGGTAAATCAACGGTTCTGGATGCCATTTGCCTTGCCCTTTATGGTGCTACGCCGCGGCTTGGCAAGATTACCAGGGGCAGCAATGAAATCATGTCCCGCCAAACCGGTGAGTGCTATGCCGAGGTTTTGTTTGCTTCCCAGTCCGGCAGGTTCCGCTGTCATTGGGAGCAGCGGCGGGCAAGGAAAAAGGCGGACGGCAAGTTGCAGGATCATGAACATCAGATTTCTGAGGATAATGCAGATAATAGTATAATTGAATCCAGAAAGAGCCTGGTTGGCCGGATAGTTGAAGAAAAAACCGGCATGGATTTCGACCGTTTTACCCGTTCGGTTTTATTGGCACAGGGCGGTTTTGATACCTTTCTCAAGGCCGATGTGGAGCAAAAATCCAAAGTGCTTGAGCAGCTTACCGGCACCGAAATCTATTCGGAGATCTCGCGGCGGGTGCATGAGCGGCAGCGGATTGAACAGGAAAAACTTAACCTGATGAAATCCGAAATTGCGGGCATTTCTATTCTGGAGCCGGAACAGGAGCAGGCGGTTAGAGATGAGCTTGCGGGCAGCCGTGAGCAGGAAGCAGAATTTATCGGTCAGGCAGCCAGGATCGGCAAGGCCTCTGCCTGGCTGACCACGATCCGGGATTTGAAAAGGGAGATGGATGGTCTTGCAGGCGAGGCTGACAGGCTCAATAGCGAGGCCGAAACCTTTAGGCCGGCAAGAATCAAACTTGACCGTGCGGTTAAGGCTTCTCAAGTTGAAGAAAAATATGCAATTTTTAACTCTCTGAATAATCAGCAGACCGCCGATCAGTCAGCACTTCACCAGGCTGAAGCTGCATTACCTGAGCTTGAAAGCCTGGCAAACAAGCAAGCCGAAAGGCTTAAATCATCTCAAAAAATTACCTTGCAAGCCAAAGAAAAGCTGAAAACGGCCGCTCCATTGATTCAGAAAATCCGGCTGCTTGACCAAAATATTGCCGAGCAGGGTAGGGCGGTAAAAAAACTTGGCGATGATTATGCCGGAGAAGCGGCAAATATCGAAAAAGGCCGCCGGGAACTGGCAAAGAAACGGCAGGAAATAGTTGCAGCGGAAAAAAGGCTGGCGGCTGTAAGACTGCATTGCCAAAAAAACGCCCAGGATGAATGGCTGATTGGCGGACTGGCCGGCATTGAGGAGCAGCTAGGCAGTCTTGCCGCCAAACAACAGGAGATAATCGGGCAGAAGAGACGGCTCAAAAAATCCGAACAGGCATTGGCCGATGCCGATCGGCAGCTAGAGGCGGCGGTCAGGCAGTGTTTACTAAAAAAACAGGAACTGACGGCTACCAGTAAAAGGCTCCAGCAGGGCCGTGAGACCTTGAATGGGCTGCTGGGTGATAAATCACTTGGTGAATACCGCCATGAAAAGGAAGTTCTTATTCGTGAAATGTATAATAACCGGAAAGTAGTGGAACTGGCAGATTATCGGGAACATCTGGAAGAAGGGCAGCCTTGTCCGCTCTGCGGTGCAACCAGTCATCCACTGATTGAGGTTCCGGCCTTGGATGAAATCGAGCAGAAAATAGAGGTATTGACCAGGCTGATCGATAAGGCAGAAAGGCAGGAGCAGGCGGTTAAACAACTGGAGCAGGAAGAAAATATTGCCCGGGCCAGGCTAAATGACTGTGAGAAGCTGGAAATAAATGCCGCCAATGCCAAGAAAACCGCTGAACAAAACCAGGCTCAATTAGATGATAATCTTTTGGTACTGCGGGCAGGACTTGAACAGCTTGAGCTAGCTGTTTTGGAAAAACTAAAACCGCTTGGCATTGACAATATAGCGGAAGCAAAGGCAGAGTCACTGCTTAGTTCCCTGAAAGCCCGGCAGAAAAAATGGCAATCACAGGTAAAAGAGCAGGGCGAACTGGAAAAACAGCTTGCAGACCTTGAGCATGAGGCCAGGCATCTTGATACTGTTGCCGGGATGCAGGTTAAGATGCTGGGTGAAAAAAAGGAAAATCTGGAGCAACTGCAAAAAAACTTGTCCGCCAGCATGGATGAGCGGAAAAAATATTATGGCAGTAAAAATCCTGATGATGAAGAAGCCCGCCTGCAAAGGGCGGCGGCCGCTGCCGAGCAGGCTGAACAAGGGGCCGCAAAACTTCATGCCGAGCATCAGCAGGAACTGATCAGGGCAAGAAGTCATATCGAATCGCTAAAGCAGCATATCGAGCAGAGAATGCCTGCCTTAAAACAGATGGAAGATAACTTTAATACGGCTGTTGACCGGGCAGGATTTGCCGATCAGCAGGACTTTCTGCAGGCGAGGATGTCTGATGAAAAGAGAAAATTGTTATCCTTACGGGCAAAGGAGCTGGATGAGGCGGTTGCGGCAGTCAGGATTAAACAGCAGGACCGCCGGGAGCGGCTGGCCGCTGAAATAGACCGAAAACTAACCGATAAGACCTTTGAGGAGCTGGACTTGCAGTTAAGGGAAACTTCAGAGTCCCTGAAAAAATTGCAGCAGGCGATCGCCGGTCTGCAGCATAGGCTTAAGGAAAATAACGCCGCTAAAGAGCGGCTTCAGGATAAACAGGATGCCATCCATGCCCAGCATAAGGACTGCCTGCGCTGGGAAAAATTAAATCGGCTGATTGGTTCTGCTGACGGCAAAAAATATAGAAACTTTGCCCAGGGGCTAACCTTTGAACTGATGGTCAATCACGCTAACCAGCAACTGGCAAAGATGACTGACCGTTATCTGCTGATTAGGGATAAGGAGCAGCCGCTTGAACTCAATGTGGTTGATAACTATCAGGCCGGGGAGATCCGGTCAACCAGGAATTTGTCCGGCGGGGAAAGTTTTATTGTCAGTCTGACCCTGGCACTGGGGCTTTCCAAGATGGCTAGCCGAAAGGTAAGGGTAGATTCCCTGTTTCTGGATGAAGGTTTCGGCACCCTGGATGAGGATGCCATGGAGACGGCACTGGAAACATTATCCGGCCTGCAGCAGGACGGCAAGCTAATCGGCATCATCTCTCATGTGCCTGCCCTGCAGGAAAGAATCAGAACTCAAATCCATATCACGCAGGTTTCAGGGGGCCGCAGCCTGATTTCCGGCCCGGGCTGCAGCAAGACAGCATAAACCGGGCCGGATATGTTTTTACTCTATGATTAAAGCAGACCAATCTTTGCCAGAACCCTGACTGATGCAATTTTGGTGGCTATAATCAGGGCAACCCAGCTAATCAGCAACACTATTTCCATAACGATCTCCCTAGTAGGCTTTTTTGCCGATTATATCGGTAACCGACAGTTTTTTAGCATTCATCAGATACCAGACATAGGCAATATAGGCCAGTACCAGCGGGATGACCATGGCCACATAGGTCATGCAGGTCAAGGTAAAATGGCTGGACGACGCATTGTAGATGGTCAGGCTGGACTGCAAATCTGCCTTGGACGGATAAAAGGCAGTGCCATTGAAACCGGCCAGAAAAAACACCGCCAGCCCCACCAGCACCGTTCCCAGGCCGCCAAACCAGATGCCCTTGTCGCTTTTGGTAAAGCCGGTCAGATAAACCCCAAGGATTACTCCGGCAAGACCAGTCAGCAACAGTCCGGCAACAATCGGCATCGCCAGCAAATTAGCCAGATATTTGCGGGTTACCATGGAGACAACACCGTTTTCATCCACCCCGAAACCGCTCATAAGCAAGAGGCTGACCAGTATATAAAGCAAAAACGGCAAGGCACAAACCAGATTGGTTACACATGCCTTTCTCATTCGGCTTTCAAACTCCGCCATTCCCGCAAAATCAATGTTGTTGACCAGATACATGGCACCTAGAACCCTAGCATTGAACACCAGGAACAGGCCGAAGGAAAGGTTAAACAGGGAAAAGGCCGCCTCAAGTCCGCGCAAGGGGCTAGTCCAGGTTACCTGATTGTAGCCGTTTAGCACAAAATTTGAGCCGGTAAAAAAAGTGCCGACCGCCGCACCAATCAGCAGTATGCCCAGCGAACCATTGATAAACATGAACAGCTCATAAACCCCGGCGCCCAGTAAATTACCCGGTTTTTTCCGGTATTCGTAGCTTACTGCCTGAATAACGAAGGTAAATAAAATGATAATCCAGACCCAGTAGGCTCCGCCGAAACTGGTGGCATAAAACTTTGGAAAGGCTGCAAATAATGCCCCGCCAAACAAGACCAGAGTGGTAAAGGTCAGCTCCCATTTAGTACCCAGGGAATTTATAATCAGTGATTTTTCCGTCTCGTCCTTGCCGACCTGCCAAAGCAGGGTCTGCCCGCCTTGAACAAAGTTGAGAAACAGGAAAAGAGAGCCGACCACCGCCCCCAGAATCCACCATAACTGCTGCAGGATCGCCGTATCAAGATTGCCTATCATTTTACACGCCCTCCGGTCCTTTGTTGATTTGTACCCACATAATTCTAATCTCTGCGATAAGCAGGACGGTGAAAACCACCGCAAACATGATAAAGGTGGTCATCACACTGCCTGCACCTATATTGGTGGTTGCAACATGCACCGGCATCAGATCCTGAATTGCCCAGGGCTGGCGTCCCATCTCGGCAACAATCCAGCCGGCCTGTGAGGCCGTCATACCCAGCAGGAAAGAGGGCAGGCCAAGAATAGCAATAAGCCATCTTTGCTGTTCGATGGTTCCCTTATAGGTAAACCAGAAAAACAATGCAAAAATAATAAAAAACAGGCTGCCAAGGATGACCATGATATGAAATGCGTAGAAAACCAGGGCGACATGCGGTACGGAATCCTCGGGTTTTTCAAGGTAACCATAACCTAAGTAGGTTTGATTTACCCTGAATTTTTCAAGGGCGGCGGCAGCACCTGCCTGATCGTCTGCTTTCTTGGCTTCCTTGTAGGCGGCAAGTTCGCTGACCGCCTTGCGTCCCTTGGCGATCTTTTCCTTTACGCCTTCAACGCCGTATTTCTCATTACCATAAACCAGATCGTTGATACCCGGCACAAAGCTGCCGAACTCGCGGTTGGTCAAAAGCGACAGGACGCCGGGAAGCTCAATCTTGAAATGAAAGTCCTCCAGGTCATCACCGGCCCTTTTTTCCCCGTTTATAAGCCCAACTGCCACCAGGCCGGCATTTTCCTGCCCATCCCACAGGCCCTCAAAGGCGGCAAGTTTCATGGGCTGGGTATTGCCGACCACATAGGCCGATTCATCACCGTTCAAGCCGACATAAAGGGTGGAGAGAAAGCCGAAAACACAGGCCACCATAATTGAGCGTTTGGCCATTTCAATATGCCTTTTTTTCATCAGATAAAAGGAAGAAATGCTGATGACAAAAAGGGACGCAACCATGAAACTGGAGCTGGTTGTATGGGTAAATTTGGAGACGGCGGTGGGAGAAAGCAATACCTCCCAGAAGTTCTGCATTTCGAAACGGGCGGTATCGGGGTTAAACATCATGCCGGTCGGGGCCTGCATCCAGCCGTTAGCCACCAGAATCCACAGGGCGGAGAGATTCGAGCCGATGGCAACCATCCAGGTTGACAAAAGATGAAAATTTTTCGATACCCGCTCCCAGCCGAAAAACATCACGGCAAAAAAGGTCGCCTCAAGGAAAAAGGCCACAATGCCCTCAACCGCCAGCGGTGCACCAAAAATATCTCCTACCATCCAGGAATAATTAGACCAGTTGGTGCCGAATTCAAACTCCAGGATAATCCCGGTTGCCACCCCTATCGCAAAGTTGATGCCGAACAGGCCCATCCAGAATTTGGCCAGATTCTTCCACTCTTCCTTGCCGGTACGTACATAGATGGTTTCAAAAAAAGCACATAAAAACGAAAGTCCCAAGGTCAGCGGGACGAAAAGCCAATGATATAATGCGGTCAAGGCAAACTGCATCCTCGCCCAGTTTACCGCAGCCAAATCAACTTCATTCATGCCCTGTCTCCTCCTTTATTCTTCAGCGGTTTTGGTAATCTGCTCCAGCACATAATCGGCCCGCTGCTTATCGGTTGAAAAGTTTTTGGTCAAAAAATTCGGAAAGAAAAAAAGTTTTAATACCGCAAACATGACAAATAACTTGATAAAAATAATTTTCCAAAGCGTTCTGCCCAGGGTCATGGACTTGAAGCCATCCACATAGAAACGGAATATTTTCACCGGCCAGGATGTCATCTGCAAACTTTTTACCCCGATTTTTGCTGCCAAGTTAAAATTTTTTGAATCTGTAAACAATACTTACTTATTAGTCAACGATAATTGCTTGACGGATGTGTTTTTTAATCATGGTATTTGGCCCCGTCATTTTTAAGGTAAATATCATGCTGAGGATAGGGTATTTCTATGCCTAATTCATTAAAAGTTCTGTATATTTCCTTAATAAGCTGATGGGTCATCCGGCCCCGCACCCGCGGATCTTCAACCCAGCAGAGAAGCTGGAGATTGATGGCCGAATCGGCAAAGGCCCTGACCCTGACCCTTGGTTCCGGGTAGGACAGCACTTCAGGGTGATCAACGGCGGTCTTTTGCAAGACCTCTTCCACCTGATCAAGGTCGCTGCCGTAGGCGACACTTACATCAATCCTGATTCTAAAGGCAGGGAAGGGGGCCGACTGGTTGATGATTTTCGAGTTAGCCATAATGGAGTTGGGAATGGTAATCAATACATCATCACGGGTCTTGAGCTTGGTCGAGCGTATGCCGATTTCCACCACCTCGCCCCGCTCGCCGGAATCAAGGATGATATATTCTCCCACCTTGTAGGCCCGATCCATATAAATGGAAATACCGCCGAAAAAATTGGCCAGGGTATCCTTGGCCGCCAGGGCGATGGCAATGCCCACAATACCCGCCGAGGCAAAGATCGGGGTCAGTTCAATCCCCCATACCACCAAAATCCAGAGGATGCTGGTAAAGACCACCACAATTCTTGATACATTTTTGAACAGATAAAATAAATCCCGGTCGAATTTTTCCCTTCTCAGCAAAACACCGGCACTTTTTTCATTAAGTTTATTGATGGTTTTCAGCAGGGCCGCAGACCATATCAGGATACCGAAACTTCTGATCAGGGCAGGGGCCGTAAAATCATAGGGAACCTTCAGGGGCGGTTCGATCGACAGGGCATTTAGCATGCCCAGCAAAAATATGGTGATTGCCAAGGGGGTCTGCAAAAAATTGAGGAGAAAATCGTCAAAGGGCATCCTGGTTTTGGCCGCCGCCTTTTTAAGCCAACGGATGATCCAAAAATGCACCACCCAGGCCAACAGACCGTAAACACACAAAATAATCAGCCGCTCAACCAGGTTATTACTGTCGGCCTGAATCAGATTATGGTAATAAGCCATGAAATTCTGAATGGAAACAGCATCCATATTTACTCCTCCATCCGGCGGCTTTCTTCCACCAGCATCACCGGAATTCCTTCATGCACGGGATAAACAAGACGGCATTTTTCGCAAACAATTCCCCGCTTGTCTGCCTTGACATGCCCCTTGCATTGGGGGCAGGCAATTATTTTAATCAGCTTTTCGTCAATCATTTAATTCCTCCGCAGCAAATAGAATGTAGGAGATTGCACCGCATAGTGCTTGCCTGGCGTTTTACCCTTAATGCCCGTCAATAAGTTTCTGCTTCATGGCAATTAGCTTTTGATTATCTGGAGCAATGGCTAGTCCGGCGGTGATAAACTTTGCCGCCTTATTATTTTCTCCCTGCTGAACAGCCAGCTCTGCCCGCTGCTCAAGCTGCTGAACAAGCCGCTCCAAATTACCCAAAACCTCCTTATTTTCGGGGGCAACGCTTCTGGCCTGATTGATATAGACAAAGGCATTTTTATCAGCAGGTGAAATCAAGCGGCCTTCATCCAAGGCGCCTCCGCTTTTAATATTTAAGGTAAATAAAAGAAAATCCTTTTCTTTCTGGGTCATGGCAGCAAGGTCAAGTTTTTGCCATTTGGGCGGGGCCGCCTGCATAAAATAATCCGGCAGCTCCTTTTCCGGATGATTCCTGAAATAATATACCCCAACTGTTATCAAGGCAACGGCCGCCAGAGCCAGACCTGCTGACTGAACAATCCTGAATATATCATCCTTTTTTCGGAGCCGTTTTTTAGCCGCTCCCCGGATGTTTTCAATGCCGATCTGGGCATATTTTCTGGTTTCCTGTCTGCGTTTTTTGGGTAAATCCATTTTATCTCCCTTTAGTTGTTTTTTAAGTCCAGGCTGCTGTGTATGAGTATGCTGTTGTAAAATTTTGCTAATCACCTGCCGCTCCGCCTGATATTCAACGGCAAAAAGCTGCTGCATAAAACGGCTGATTGAGCTGTTATTGTTCTCTAGCTGATTACGGCAATTTTCAATATCTGCCGCCAGCTCCCGGCAGTTTTGATAACGTGCCTCCGGTCGGCAATCCACGGCTTTTGCCGCAAGGGCATAAATATCGTCCGGCAGATCGGGAATTATGCCTTTTAACGGTTGAAAATCAGCTCGGACAGCCTTTTGAATAATCTCGCTGGTACCGCCGTTATAAAAACGGATGCCGCTTAACATCTCATAAAACAATATGCCCATGGCAAATATATCCGAGCGGCAGTCAAGCTCTCCGCCCATTACCTGCTCTGGAGACATATAGGCAATGCCGGTCTCATCTTCAGACGGATTATCAATGATATTATCCCTGATAACTCCGAAATTAAGTATTTTGACCTCTCCCTCATAGGTAACCAGAATATTCTGCGGCGTCAGGCCGCCATGCAGCAGATTAAAGGAATTGCCGCTTATATCCTTGAGATTATGTGCATAATCCATGCCGCTGCAAATTTGTTCCAAAATCTGCAAGGCAATATCGGGGGCCAGGTATTGACCATTTTCTTTTAGCTTTATCCGAATCTGGTCAAGATTTTTACCCAAAAAATACTCGTTAGCAATGAAAAAGGTGCCATCAATTTTGCCGTAATCACAGACAGCAGCAATGTTTTTATGCTGCAGCAGGGAGGCCCGCCGGGCTTCATTGGTGAAATGAGCCAGCATGTCAGGATCCTTAACCAGATGAGGCAGAAATTTCCTGACCGCCAGTATCCTGACCTGCTCGCCGGTTAGTATGCCCAGATAAAGCTCATCGGTCATCCTCTCACTTAGCAGATCTAGCAGAAGATATTTATTTTTCGGCTTGGAACCCATCCTTATTCGCTCTGCGGGCCGTTTTTTACCCAGCCGCCGCCAAGCACCTTGTATAGATTAACTTTATTGATATAATTGCTTAATTTAATTACTAAATAGCTCTGTTTTGCCGCATATAGGGATCTTTGGGCGATAAGCAGGGTCAAAAAGCTGTCCACTCCTTCTTCGTAGCGGTTTTTGGCGTGATCGTAATATTGCTGATTGGCATCCAGGTTGGCCTTTTGGGAGGCAAGCTGCTCATCGTAGGTTTCAAGGGCGGCTAGTGCGTCTGAGACCTCACGAAAGGCATTTTGGATAGCATATTCATACTGCACAATGGAGGCCTCTTTTTGTAATTTCGCCACATCCAGTTCTGCCTTTAGCCGTCCGGCATTAAAGATGGGCAGAGTGATGGCCGGGCGAACCTGGTAGGTGCCGGAATCATCAAAAAGCTCCGATAATTCGCTGCTGATCAGCCCTATGCCGGCGGTTAGGCTGATGCTTGGGAAAAATGCCGCCCTGGCCGCTCCGATATTGGCATTGGCCGCCTTTAACTGATGTTCGGCGGCCTGAATATCCGGCCTTTGTAAAAGAATTTCCGACGACATGGCAGAGGGCAGCACCGCCAGAGGGGCAAGCTCAGTTAAACGTTTGCCGCCGCCGAGCAGATTTTCGGGCAGGGGGCTGCCGGTCAGCAGCTCCAGGCGGTTGATGTCCTGTGCCGCCTGCCTGCGGTACATGGGCAGATTGACCTTGACCGATTCAAGGGCGGTTCTGGCCTGGGCAAGATCCATCTGATCGGCCACGCCTGCCTCCACCCGCTGGCGGACCAGTTCGTATGATTCTTCCTCAATCTTTTTGGTTTCTTTCGAGATTCTAAGTAGTTCACGGTCGGCGATCAGGGTCAGATAGGCGGCGGCCACCTCTGAAACCAGACTGACCTGAACGCTTTTTAAGGATTCTTCCTTGGCCAGAGCGGTCTCCAGGGTCTGCTCTTTCAGGCTCCTGATGCGGCCAAAAAAATCAAGCTCCCAAGAGGCGGTGCCGACTTCCAGCGAATAAACCTCACTGGTTACATGGGATTCCCCGCCCAGGGTTCTTTGCTTCATAGCAAAGCCACTGGCCGAAATACCGGGGTATAGCACCGACTTCTGGATGCGGTATTTAGCGTGATACATCGCCAGTTCCAGTGCTGCCTGGCGAAGATTTTTATTGTTTTCCAGTGCCGTTTGAATAAGACTTTGCAAATCAGGGTCAATAAAGACCTCACGCCAGCCGATTTCTCCTGCATTTTTGGTGCTTAAATCAATTTTGTCCGCTGCGGGCCTTTTAATCCGGCTGTTTTCAAAGCTGCCTGCCACCGGCATTTTCGGCCTGGTATATTCAGGAATCATGGTACAGCCCGCCAGCATAAAAAGGGCTGCAACCGTTATTGCCAATAAATTTTTCATGGCTTACGCCTCCTTAATGGTTTTGGGATTAACCTGCTTGGTTTTGAACAGCCGCATGATAATCACAAAAAATAGCGGAATAAACAAAATTGCCAGCACGGTGGCCGAGAGCATGCCGCCGATAACGCCGGTTCCCACTGCATGTCTGGCATTGGCACCTGCTCCGGTGCTAACGGCCAGCGGTAAAACGCCCAGAATAAAGGCAAATGAGGTCATCAGGATCGGGCGGAGCCTTTGTTTGCAGGCATCGACTGCGGCGGTTGTCAGAGACTTACCTTTATCAAACTCCTTTTTGGCGAATTCCACAATCAGGATGGCGTTTTTGGCGGTCAAACCGATGGTGGTTAGCAGGCCAACCTGAAAATAGATGTCGTTTTCAAGACCGCGCAGAAAGGTGGCCGTCAATGCCCCCAAAACTCCCAGCGGAATAGCCAGAATAACCGAAAACGGAATTGACCAGCTTTCATAAAGGGCGGCCAGCGAGAGAAAAACCACCAGAATAGATAAGGCATAAAGGGCCGGAGCCTGATCGCCGGAGCGTTTTTCCTGAAAGGAACTGCCCGTCCATTCAAAACCAACGCCTCCGGGCAGTTTGGCAACGATTTCTTCTATGGCGCTCATGGCATCGCCGCTCGACAGGCCCGGAGCCGCCTGCCCCTGAATCTGCACGGCCGGACTGCCGTTATAGCGTTCAAGCCTTGGCGAGCCGTAGCCCCAATGTCCGCTGACAAAGGCAGAAAACGGCACCATCTCACCCTGATTGTTCCGCACATGCCATTTATAAATATCCTCCTGCTTCATCCGATATTTGGCATCGGCCTGAAGATAGACCTTTTTTATCCGCTCGTTATGCAGAAAATCGTTGACGTAACTGGAACCCCAGGCGGTGGACAGGGTGGAGTTAATATCATGCACGGAAATACCCAGAGCCATGGCCTTTTCATAATCAATATCAAGGATATACTGCGGCGTATCCTCCATGCCGTTTGGCCGCACGGCAGTCAGACGCGGGTCTTGAGCGGCCATGCCCAGCAGCATGTTTCTGGCCTCAATGAGCTTTTTATGACCAATCCCGCCCCGATCCTGCAAAAACAGGTCAAATCCGGTGGAATTGCCCAGCGAGATAATGGGCGGTAGGTTAAAGGCAAAAACCATCGCCTCCTTGATGGTGGAGAAAAAGCCGTAAGATCTACCGATTACCGCATCCACCGACAAATTGGGGGCAAGACGCTGATCCCAATCCTTTAGCTTGATAAAGGACAAGCCCATATTCTGCCCATTGCCGGCAAAGCTAAAGCCGGAAATGGTAAATATTGATTCAACCGCCTCTTTTTCCCCGTGCAGATAATAATTCTGGATTTTTTCCATAACCGCCTCGGTTCTCTCCAGCGAGGCTCCGGCAGGCAGCATGGTCATGGAAATCATCACCCCCTGATCCTCATTGGGCAGAAAAGAGGTCGGCAGACGCTTGAAAAGATAGAGCAGGGAGCCGAAAAGTATCAGGAAAATAATGCTGAAAATAAAGCTCCGCTTGAGGACCAAGGCCACGCTGCTGCCATAGGCATTGGTACCCTTGGTAAACATACGGTTAAACCAGCCGAAAAAGCCTTTTTTGGCAGCATGGCCGCCGGTTTTTTTAGGCTTTAGCATGGTGGCACAAAGGGCGGGGGTTAAAACAATTGCCACCACCACCGAAAGGGCCATGGCGGTAACAATGGTGATGGAGAACTGGCGGTAGATGGCCCCGGTTGCTCCGCCGAAAAAGGCCATGGGAACAAAGACCGCCGACAGCACCACGGCGATACCGACCAAGGCACTGGTAATCTGGGTCATGGATTTTTTGGTGGCCTCGTATGGCGAAAGGCCGTCCTTATCCATAATCCGCTCGACATTTTCCACCACCACAATGGCATCATCAACCAGCAGGCCGATAGCCAGCACCAGCCCGAACATGGTCAGGGTATTGATGGAAAATCCAAGGGCCGCCATCACTCCAAAGGTGCCGAGCAGCACCACCGGAATGGCAATGGTGGGGATAATGGTTGCTCGAAAATTTTGCAAAAACAGAAACATAACCAAAAACACCAGCACCACCGCCTCAATCAGGGTGTGGGCGACCTCCTCGATGGAAATCTTGATAAACTGGGTGGTGTCGTACGGGTAAACTATTTTAATTCCGGCCGGAAAAAACGGCTGTAATTCTGCAACCTTAGCCCTAACATTTTCTGCAGTTTCCAGGGCATTGGCACCGGTCGCCAGCATAATGCCGATGCCGGTCGCCTCCTTGCCGTTATAGTGGGTAATAACGCTGTAGTCCTCGCCGCCAATCTCCACCCGTGCCACATCTTTCAGCCGAACCTGCGAGCCGTTACTGCTTACCTTAAGCATGATATTTTCAAACTCTTCGGGGCTGGTCATCATGGTCTGGGCCATCATGGAAGCACTGTATTGAATGCCCAGCACCGATGGAGAACCGCCCAAATTACCCACACTTACCTGATTATTCTGCACCGATATAGCCCGTGAGACATCGGCCGGAGTAAGGCCGTGGCTGTTTAATTTATGCGGATCCAGCCAAATACGCATGGCATACTGACTGCCGAAAATGCGGATACTGCCCACCCCCTCGGTGCGGCTTAATGGGTCTTTCAGGGTGGAAACCATGAAGTCGGCCAGATCGTTTCTGTCCATGCTGCCGTCTGCTGAAACCACGCCCAGCACCATCAGCATAGTACTGCTGGCCTTGGCAACCTGAATGCCCAGCTTGTTCACCACCTGCGGAATCTGATTGCTGACCTGCTGCAGCTTGTTTTGCACCTGCACCTGGGCAATATCCGGGTCGGTACCGGCCTCAAAGGTCAGGGTAATGCTGGCGGCACCCGATGAGGAACTTTGGGAACTCATATAAAGCAGGTTATCGATACCATTCATATTTTGCTCGATAACCTGAGTTACCGAATCCTCAATAATCTTGGCCGAGGCACCGGGATAAGCAGCCGAAATGGTAACCTGCGGCGGAGCAATTTCAGGATATTGTGAAATAGGCAAGTTAATTAGCGATAAGCTGCCGATCAGCATGATGACGATGGCGATAACCCAGGCAAAAACGGGGCGGTCGATGAAAAATGCAGCCATTATTTTTCCCCTTTTTCGGCGGTTTTAACGGTACTGCCAGCCTTATCAGCTTGCGGCGGAGCGATACTGACCGGCACGCCCGGCCTTATCTTTTGCAGACCGGCGGTGATCACCTTGTCGCCCGGCTTGAGGCCATCCAGAATAAGGGTGCCGTTTGGCAGGTTTTGGCCGGTTTTCACCATCCGTACCTCAACCTTGGACTCGGCATTGACCAGCATCACCATCGGGTCGCCTTTAGGCGTGCGGGATAGGGCGGCAGTCGGGATAACGATGCCGTCCTGCATGCCGCTTGATAATTTTGCCCGAACAAACATGCCGGGCAATAGCTGACGTTTGGGGTTGTCGATGATGGCACGCAGGGTTACCGAGCCGGTGGACTGATCCACAGTAACATCGGAAAATTCAAGGACGCCTTTATGCTCATACTCGCTGCCGTCCTCCAGCAGAATGGTAACTTCTGGCTTGGCCGCTTCGCCGCCATTCTGATTATGCTGCGAAAATTCCTTTTGCAGCCTGAGAGCATCACCGCTGGATTGGGTAACATCAACATAAAGGGGATCAAGCTGCTGGATTTTGGCTAGAGCTACGCTTTGCTGGGCGGTTACCAAGGCACCTTCGGTAATCAGCGACCGGCCGATTACGCCGCTGATCGGGGCGGTAATTTTGGTATAATCAAGGTTAATTTTGGCACTGTTCAAAGCCGCTTTTGAGGCGGCAATATCGGCTACCGCCTGCTTCCAGACCGCATTCATTTCGATCTGGTCAATTTCGCTGACCGCCTTGGTCTTGACCAGGGTGCGGTAGCGGTCGGCCTTTAATTTGGCCGAATGCTCCATGGCCTCGGCTCTTGCCAGGGCGGCTTTGGCACTATCATATCTTGCCTGATAGGTGGCCGGATCAATCTGGTATAAAAGCTGCCCGGCGGTAACTTCGCTGCCTTCAACAAAGGCACGTTTTTGAATGATGCCGTTGACCTGCGGCCTGACTTCAGCCACCTTGTAGGCGGCGGTTCTGCCCGGCAGTTCCGTCTCCAGCTTGATCTTGGCAACGGCAGCCTCGACCACCTCCACCGGTACCGGCCCGGCGGGTGGCCTGGCGGCCTTGGGCTTTCCTTGCTTGCAGGCGGTGAGTGTTACCCCTAAAAGCAGGACGAGCAATATATAACCAATTATATTCTTTTTCATATTTTCACCTTGCATATTTGATTAAAGTTTAACCATATCAATTTTTTTCAAGATTAACCAATTTTTTCATACAAGCTGACGGCGGAATTCTGCCAGTTCCGCCGCCGCTTCATCCAGGTTTTCCGAGGATATTTCCCGAGTAAAAACATACCGTTTATACATATTCCCATATCGTTTATCGTAGTAATCGGTCAGTAAAATCTCTGCCAGTTCTTCCAGCCGGTTATGGCGGAGATGGCCGCACAGGGTTTCCACCTTGTCCTTGCCCAGCCATTTTTGCAGGGTGAGCAAGGTATTATGCATCTGGATTCTTACCTGCTTGCTGGTGATGGGATAATCTTCAACAATCCGTTTAACCCTGGTGGCAAGCGGGGCGGTAATCTTGATCATAACCCCGTTTTTCATGGCCTTAGCAAGAGATTGAGGAAGAAAAACCCGGCCAATTTTATTACTCTCTCCCTCAATAAAAAAAGGCGGCTGGTCAAGGCTGGCAAGATGTGTTACCAAAGCTGCCTCAAACTGTCTTTGATTGCGGGGCTGCATATTGATTCCGCCAAAAAGCGAACTGCGGTGCCTGGCCATGGCTTCAAGATCAATGGCATGATCCAGCCTTTCGATGATTCTGGTTTTACCGGTGCCGGTCAGACCGTGTAAAACAATTAGTTTGGCATCAAAATTTTCAATAAAATCAAGGGTATCACGGCGGTATTGATGATAGCCGCCCTCAAGCTGGCTGGCCCTGACGCCAAGGCCGGTCAAAAGATTGACTATCGACCTTGATCTCATCCCCCCCTTGGCACAGTAAATGGCTAGAGATTTATCCAGAAATGGCCGAAAATTTTCAATCAAATCGGGAAATTTACGCTCAGCAAATTCAAAGCCCTTATCAATTGCTTCCTGATGGCCGGCATGTTTATAAAGGGTACCGATGATGCTTTTTTCATAGCCGTCAAAGAGAGGGATGTTAATGGCTCCATCAATGGCTCCCCGCTCAAATTCCTCTGCCGATCTGACATCAATCAGGATGCTGCCGCTATTTTTGGCCTGCTCAAGGCTGACGGCATTGCCCTCGGTATTTTTTAGAATCTCTTTTGCTGAAAATGGCTGTTTGGCAGGCATGGCGGTTTAATTCCCTGGCTAAGGCTGGCTGCAGGTTTTTCCGGCCTTGGCCTCATGGCCGCCCCAGTGCAGTTTGTTTCTCAGCACCTGAAAATAATTACGGCTGGATGCGGCGATCAGCTGCAGGGGTTTTTCTGCCCTTTCCACCAGCAAGGTCTGGCCGCAGCTTATCTCCCAGGCCTTTTGGCCGTCTACGATCACCTGGGCCGATTGGTCTGCGCAGTTTGATGAAAATCCGGCGGAAATAATTTTATTCCCCGGCAATAAAATCGGCCTGCTGCTCAGCATAAAGGGGCAGATAGGCGTTACCAGAATGGAGTACAGGCCGGGATGAACCAGCGGCCCGCCCGCCGAAAGATTATAGGCACTGGAACCGGTAGCGGTGGAGAATATCAGCCCATCGGCCCGATAGTTAGTAATGCAGTCCCCATCGGCCATAGCCGACAGGTTTAGCAGTTTATCCAGGGTATTTTTATTGATTACCACCTCATTTAAGGCGTAGCGGTGCTGGGTTTGACGCTGACCATTTTTGTCTGCCATACAGGCTTTGAGCATCATCCGGTTTTCCACGGTGATACTGCCCGCCAGCATCTGCTCCAGGGCCGGAACGGTCTCGGCCTCGGCCAGTTCGGTCAGAAAGCCCAGGCTGCCCAGGTTTACGCCCACCACTGGAATCGAATGCCTTGCCGCCTGCTCGGCTATTTTCAGCAGGGTGCCGTCCCCGCCCAAGGTAACGATAATATCAAGCCCGGCTTCAACCTTATTTCTGATGGATGAAATTTGCCTGCCTTGCAGCCATTTTTCCAGATATGCAGCAAATTCAAGGGATTTTGGGTTTGCCTGATTGGTGATAATTCCGGCCCGGTTTAACTGAACCCTGATGGTTGAAATAAACGATTCTGACATAACCTGCCCCGTTAAGATTAAAGGCTCCCTAAAGTACAAAAAATGCTGCCGAACTTTAATCATCCGGCAGATAATGGCAAGCAGGTTTTTGTTTCGTAGGCGGATAGTTGCCACGCCGCTCATATAATATTCTTAGTCGTGCCGCAATCTTTTTTTTAACCTGATGCGTCCAAATCCCCAAAAAAAGGTTGCTTTCCCCCTGGTAAATAGTGTTAGTAGCCCGTACGGGGGACTTATGGCTAACTGTTGCCGCCTTATAGCCGGTAGAATCGGCTGATTTTTGACTGTAAACAGGGGAAAAGGGGAAAAAATGGCAAGAAAGAAACTAAAAGAGCTTGTGATCAATCGGGATTGGTGCAAGGGCTGCGGCATCTGCGTTGCCTTCTGCCCGAAGAAGGTTCTGGAGCTTGACCACAAGGAAAAATCCACCGCTGTCAGGCCGGATGACTGCATCGCCTGCGGACTGTGCGAGATCAGATGTCCCGATCTTGCAATTGAAGTGGTGCTGGAGAAGGGGGAATAATATGGGGAAAAATATCAAGTTTGTTCAGGGTAATGAAGCCTGTGTCGAGGGGGCGCTTTACGCCGGAGTAGATTTTTTTGCCGGTTATCCGATTACGCCTTCCACTGAAATTGCCGAGCATCTGGCCGTGAGACTGCCGCAAAAAGGGGGCAGATTTATTCAGATGGAGGATGAAATTGCCTCTATGTGTGCCATCATCGGGGCCTCGCTGACCGGCAAAAAGGCCATGACCGCCACCTCGGGGCCGGGTTTTTCATTGAAACAGGAGGCCATTGGTTATGCCTGTATGGCGGAAATCCCTTGTGTTATTGCCAATGTGCAAAGGGGCGGCCCGTCCACCGGCAATCCGACTCATGTTAGTCAGGGGGATGTAAATCAGGCCAGATGGGGAACCCACGGCGACCATAATATTATTGCCCTGACTGCTTCCAATCATCAGGATGTATTTGCCATCACGGTAGATGCCTTTAATATGGCCGAAACCTACCGCACGCCGGTTATCCTGCTGCTGGACGAGGTGATTGGCCATCTGCGGGAAAAGCTGGTGCTGCCCGAGGCAGGTGAAGTTGCCATCGTTGACCGGCTAAGAACTGCCGTACCCAAGGACGTTGATTATCGGCCCTATCTGCCCAGGGAGGACGGGCGGCTGCCCATGTCGGATTTCGGCGGCGAGCATCGTTACAATGTTACCGGCCTGTTCCATGATATGTGGGGCTTTCCTTCCAATAATCCCAAGGTGGTCAGCGAGCTGCTTCGTCATCTGCTGGACAAGATTGATAACAATGTGGAGGAGATCACCCGCTATAAGGAATATTTTATGGAGGATGCCGAATATGTGCTGGTTTCCTACGGTTCTTCGGCCAGATCATCTATCCATATGGCTACGGAACGCCGCAACCGGGGCGAGAAAATCGGGGTGCTGGAGCTGCAGTCCATCTGGCCCTTTCCGGCCCGTCTGGTGCGGGAAAAATGTGCCGGAGCCAGAGCGGTGATTGTGGTGGAGATGAATAGCGGTCAGGTGATGCAGCATGTTCGGGCGGCGGTGGAAAAGCCGGAGCTGGTCTTTTTGTCCAACCGGATTGACGGCCAGCTTATTACACCGTTCGACATCAAGAAACTGCTCAGGATTATTCAGGGAAGGGGGGTATAAGATGGCTTTGAAGGACTATTTACGGGAGAGATCTTTTCCCCATATGTGGTGTCCCGGCTGCGGTCATGGCACGGTATTGAACTCGCTGCTTCGGGCGGTGGAGGATCTGGGGCTGGACAAAAAGGAAATTGTGATGACTTCCGGCATTGGCTGCTCGGCAAGGATTTCCGGCTATGTGGATTTTCATTCCCTGCATAGCATCCACGGGCGGGCACTGGCCTTTGCCACCGGGGTAAAACTAAGCCAGCCCAATCTAAAACTGCTGGTGCCGATGGGCGACGGCGATGCCTTGGCGATTGGCGGCAATCACTTTATCCATGCGGCCAGAAGAAATATCGACATTACCGCTATTGTGATGAATAACCGGATCTACGGCATGACCGGCGGCCAGTTTTCGCCGCTTTCCGGCCGCGGCAAAAGGGCAACCACCGCTCCATATCTAACCATCGACAATGATTTTGATGTGGTGGAGCTAGCCAAGGCGGCCGGAGCAACCTTTGTCGCCAGATCAACCACTTATCATGCTAAAGAGGCCACCGACTTTCTAAAGAAGGCGATTATGCACAAGGGCTTTTCAGTGGTGGAAATTCTGTCGCAATGCCCGACTTATTATGGCCGTAAAAACAAGGAGGGCGATGCACCGCAAATGGTTGAAAATTATAATCAGATAACGGTAAGGGCCGGCTCCAAAAAGGCCGAGGAAAACCCGGATCTGATCCAGCGCGGCATCTTTGTCGATCGGGAGGCTCCCGAATACTGCGAAGAGTATGACAAGATTATTGAAACTGCAATGAAGGGGAGGAAATAGCCATGCGGACCAGAATGGTATTTTCAGGCTCCGGCGGTCAGGGCGTAATAACTGCGGCCATTGTGCTTGCCGAAGCGGCAGTTACCTATGAGGGGATGAATGCCACCCAGTCGCAGAGCTATGGGGCGGCGGCCCGGGGCGGTGCGACCAGAAGCGATATTATTATTTCGGATTTTGAAATCAATTTTCCCAAGGTGATTCAGCCCAATATCCTGATCTGCCTTACCCAAAATGCCTATAATAGTTATGCCTCGATTATCAGGCCGGGCGGGATGCTGATTACCGACAGCCGCTTTGTGGAAATTGCCCGCAAGGTGGATGCAAGGCAGATTGAGCTGCCGATTTATGAGCAGGTGATGGAGAAAATCGGTAAACCCATCGTGTTTAACGTGGCGGTTCTGGGTGCCTTGCTGGGCCTGGAGCCTTTGATTAAAAGAGAATCGGTCATGGAGGTGATTGCCCGGCGGGTGCCTGGGGATTTCCTGGAAATGAACCGTAACGCCTTTGAGCTGGGCGGTGAGATAGCTCAGGCAAAAATGTCCTGACCCGGGCAAGTGCCTCAAAATTATACGGCACCGGCAATTCTGCCGGTGCTTCTACTATGGGTCTTGTGTGTTTGGCTATAACATACATGAATAGCTTGTTTTGCATAGCGTTAATCCTGTTTATCACGTCAGATTAAATATGCTAATAAATAAAAAATTAGAATATTCGGCTTGTTATATAAAATTATAAGTAGGATAAATAATGACATTTTGGAATAAAGATGTTGAAAACAAATTTTTTACAGAAGCAATGAAAAATTTTGCTTCGCCGGAACAATTATTTTACAAACTGACAGATGGGTACTTTGCCTATGTTCCAAAAGGTAAGGATGCAGAAGGGCAAACCCTGCAAAGTAGAAACACATTGATTGGACAATATACGGAAAAATGGAGCAAAGATTTTTTGCAGCCAATAGCGAAGGAATTGGGGTTATATGCGGTTAATAGTGTTATTTGTCCTGAATTAGGCCTGTCAACACAAAGTGATGCAGATTTGGCATTTTGCACCACAAACGATACTCAGCAAAAACCAGAAAATATAAGGTTAATCTTTGAAATCAAAATGAGTATCGTGAACAATTATATATTTGAAGACAATAAGGTAAGTTTTGTCGGTAATTATAAGACACACAAGGGTAGTCCATCGATTCTTCGTTCTGACTCAATGCTCAAGGCAATTGGAAAATCCATTAACATCAGAGTTTCCGGAACAGAATCAACAAAAATTCCCATAGTCATTATTGGTAATACTCCAATCACAAAAAATTATTTTAACAAGGTAGATTTTCTAAAACAAGCTGGAATCATTCAAGGTTTTATCTCTTTATATCCACAGCCGACAGATGATTGTATCCAGAATACAACAGGAAAAGGATTTCAGACCTTTAATAAATTTGAAGACCTGTCTGATTATATTGTTGATGTCGTTAATTCTGATATGAATTTCTTTTCTTCCATGTTGCCTAAAAGGAAATTAGGAGAAATCATCACCATATCTGCAAAGGAAAAAGATGTTGTCTCAAAAGCAGAAAAATTTCTGAAATTAATACGAGAATAAGGATGTAATAAATGAAAAATATTAAAGGTACAGAATCAAGTTCTTTTGGCACCACTGGAAGAATAAATCACGATTCTTCCAGGTTCTATGATTCAAAATTATACAAAGAATTAAGAAACTTGAAAGATGTCAGTAAAGAAACCAATGTATTCCCTGATAATTTATTAAATACAATCATATTGGGTTCATCGGAAAATATGTCCATGATACCCGATAATTCATTGCATCTAATGATCACATCACCGCCGTATAATGTATCAAAAGAATATGATGAGGATTTGTCCTTGGCCGAATATCTGGAAATGCTGAAAAAAGTTTTTACCGAAACTTATCGCGTATTAGTAAATGGCGGTCGGGCTTGTATCAATGTTGCAAATCTTGGCAGAAAGCCATATATCCCATTGTCAGATTATATTTCTGAAATGATGATAGAAATTGGGTTTAATATGCGAGGTGAGATTATCTGGAACAAGGCTGCAAGTGCAAGTCCTTCAACAGCATGGGGGAGTTGGATGTCTGCGTCCAACCCAACTCTTAGAGATATTCATGAGTATATTTTGATATTCTCCAAGGGGGATTATAAGAGGCACAGAAATAAAAAAGAAATGGAGTTTAAGCAAAATACAATAGCAAAGGAAGATTTCATAGAATGGACAAAATCAATATGGACTTTTAAGGCAGAATCCGCAAAAAAAGTAGGGCATCCTGCTCCTTTTCCGATTGATTTGCCTTATCGGCTGATACAGTTATATTCATTCAAAACAGATATTATTTTGGATCCATTTATGGGAAGCGGCACGACATCTATTGCTGCATTAAACTCTAACAGAAACTATATAGGATTTGAAATCAACAAAGACTACATTGCATTAACAAATAAAAGAATTTTACCTTATAAAAATATGCTTCAGTTTGAATGAAAAACGTAAAACTAACAAAAATATTGACCATAAAATTTCTAAATGAAAAAACAACTTCTTGAAATAATTCTTATATTATTTTGCCTGCCTCATATTCTGTTTGCCGAAAATACTACGGACAAGAACAGTTTTTCCAGCCGGATTGCTGCCTTTTCAGAGCAGCTTACTGCCGTAAAATCGGAAATAAATATGGAGGCGGTTAATGTAGAGTTGTTTTTGACCGAGGCTCCGGTCAGCAAGGATAATATTGAGGAACAACTCGCCCGAATCAGCAAGGGAGATTTTAATAAGGAAAAGGCACTTGCCAAGGCCCAGAAATTTGCCGATAATATCCAGCAGAAGCAAAGCAGTCTTGCCGCCCAGCAATCCAAACTGGCCGGTTTGCAGGATGCTGTCGCTGCTCTAACGGATAATGCCCAAAAACTTGGTCAGCATCTTGATAATCCGGTCAACAAGGCCGAACTATCGCCGCAGGAGCAACAGCATCTTGCCCGGCTTATCAAACAGGCGGAGCAGTTATTTAACACCTACGAAGCCAGAAAAAAGGCCCTTGCGGATGATCAGCAGCAGCTTACTGAACATGCCGAGGTTATGACCATCTGGATTAGTGCCTTGGCCGGTCAATTTGCCAGCGAAGAAGCCAGGCAGGTTCACTCCCAAACCCATACTGCCAAACTTGCTAGGCAAAAACTGGCCTTTGAAAAGGAGGCCGCCGCCCTGCAGACCCGTCTGGATAAGGAAGTGGTCAGGTTAAGCAACGCCGAAATTGTCGCCATGCAAAAGCGTATTGACCATACCCGCACCCAGGCCTGGCTGGCCGAGGTCAATATCAAGCTGGCAGATATTATTGTTAACTGTGTATCTGCCGATGCCGTCAACAATGCTTCAGGAGCAGAAAAACTGGCAGAACAACTGCAAACCGCCAAAAACCATATTAGCGAATTAAAAAAATTGCAGGCTCAACTGAACGCACGTGCCGAAACCTTGAAGAAATACGATAAGCTAATGGGCGAAGACACCTCTTTGATGGCTGCCATTGACGAGACCAAAGATCTGGTTGCCTATCAGCTAGTCAAACAGGAAATGCTGCCCAAACGCATTAGCGATCTGCTGCTGATTAAAAACGAAGCCTCGTTATTTTCGCGTCAGCATTGGCGGCCGGAAGAAAATTTGCAAGGGGCAGGTAAGAAGGGCTGTGAGGCGATTATCCAAACCGTTTATCAACTAAAAATCAGTGTGCAGACGCTTTGGAAAGAAGCCGCCGCCCAGCCGGGCAGGGCGGTAATATCCGGGTTGATCAGCATTGTTTTGTTTATCATCGGCCTGAAACTGGCAAGAAAACTGGCACGGGCCAAGCTACATTCCAGTGCTTATGACCGCTGGGTGCTGCTGCCCCTGCAAAAAATCATTACCGCCCTAAGCATTATGCGGCATTATCTTGCCCTTGCGGTTTTTATCACCATGCTGCTGGCCGCACTCAAGGTGCCTGGCCCCAGCGATGGGATAATACAAGTGGTGATGTGGGGTCTTTTTGCCGCCCTGGCCGGTTTGGTGCTGCTGGTGCGTGAGGCAAGGGCAAGGAGCATGTCTTGGCCGCTTGCGGTGCAGGGTTATGTCTGGTTTGCGGCCCTTACCGCTGCCGCCATGTTTTACCGATTATTTTGCTTGAGTCTGGTTGATAGTAAAATCATCCTGCTCAGTGAAAAAATCGTCATGGTGGCCCTGATTGGATTTGCCGTAACCAGCTACCGGATCATCCGTTATTATGTTCGGAAAGATAATTTGGCCGACAATCTGACCGGCAGATTCCAGCACCTGTTGACCAGACTGCCCCTAATCGGTGCGCTGATTGGTCTGACCGGCCTGACTGGTTATCAGCAGCTAGCCTGGCTAGTTCTTAACTATCTGGTTATTTTCAATGTTTTCGGAGTGATGCTGGTTCTTGGTCTGGCGGTTATTGATTACGGGCGGAAATATGCCAAGCTATACAGCATTAAACATTTTTCACATGGCGTATTCATCGCCCAGGACATGGTATCACCTTTAGCGGTAATGCTTAAATTTACCTGGGCCTATGTTACGATATTGTGGCTGTCGATGATGACCGGCCTCAACAGCAGCAGCTATCTGATTACTCAAGTTCTTGCGGCCGCTGATTACCCATTGATCACCATTGACCAGGCGGCCATCAGCAGCAAGACCCTGTTTTTGTCGATAACGGCCCTTTACCTGCTGTTTCGGGCCGCCCTATGGCTGAAACGGTTCACCTATCAATGGCTGTTTGCCCGTATTGCCGATCTCGGCGTCCGCAATTCATTATCCATTTTTGCCCAATATCTGTCTATTTTATTTGGGGTATTGGTGGTGCTGAAATTTATGCATATTGATCTCACCTCACTGGCGGTCTTTGCCGGTGCCTTGGGTGTGGGAGTCGGTATCGGTCTGCAGGATATTGCCAAAAATTTTATTTCCGGAATTATCTTGCTGATTGAACGCCCTTTACGCACCGGAGACTGGGTTATTCTGGACGGCAGTGAAGGTTATGTAAGTTCCATCGGCCTGCGGGCAATTACCATGGAAACCTTTGATAGGCATGAAGTTATTGTGCCGAACAGTAATGTCATCAGCGGCAGTTTTACCAATTATACCTATTCCAGCGATATAAACCGAACATTACTATTTGTCGGTACAAGTTATAGCTGCCCGCCTAAAACGGTAATAGAGCTACTGACAGAATTGTTGGCCGATATTGATGAAGTTCTGGCCGAACCAGGACCCAGAATAACTTTATGGGAATATGCAGATTCCAGTATAAATTACCGCATTCAATATTATATCAATGTTAATAAAAACAATAGAAATGTAGTAAAAACTAAAGTATTATCAGCAATTTGGTATGCCTTTGAGGAAAACGGTATTGAAATGCCATTTCCTCAGCGTGATATTAATTTCAGAAAT
>PDWI01001466.1_pt1 | contig 37155 bp, 36 predicted proteins | sample 1430891 | NCBI WGS metagenome assembly PDWI01 (sample SAMN01162508, study PRJNA174530) | Oral metagenome, whole genome shotgun sequencing project. | biome: Marine environment; feature: Marine mammal; material: Swab sample of the gingival sulcus; isolation source: swab sample of gingival sulcus... | reverse complement strand
TCTGCTAGAAACTCTATCGGAATTTATATGCCTGCAAAAGCTTTAGAACTTAAACATACTATCAAGCTTATTAGAGAACTTGATAATGAGATTAACGAAGTCGAAGGCTTAATAAAAAGTATTATGGATGATCTTAACTCACCTATACTTTCTATCCCTGGTATTAGCTATCGCATGGGTGCTATGATACTTGCTGAAATTGGTGATTTTAATAATTTTTCTTCACCTGATAAGATTCTTGCTTATGCTGGGATGTCTCCGTCTACTTATCAATCTGGTCAGCTTACATCTTCATATTCACATATGGAAAAGCGTGGTTCTAAATACCTTAGATTCGCTTTATTTAATGCTACCAAGTTTGTTTGTAATTGGGATGAGTCTTTTGCTTCTTATCTTTTAAAGAAAAGAAACGAAGGCAAGCATTATAATGTTGCTATTTCTCATGCGACTAAAAAACTCGTTAGGCTGATTTATGCGTTAGAAAAATCTGGTAATACTTACAGAAAAGTAGCCTAATTTTTCTTATTTAATACTTCTTAAAGCAAGTTTTTCACTGGCTCTATTTGTCATGCAGTTTTCATTGTACAATTTTACATTTTTCACTATTTTTTTTGTTTTTCTCACCTCTTTTGTTAACTAACATAAAAGTTCTATTTTTTTTAATTTACTCTTGACTTTTAATAGTTAGTCTATTTTTTATCAAAATTTAAGTAGGTATTGGGAACCCTAATTGTTGTGAGAGGAGTAAGAGTTCCTCTGTCATTTATAATGTAGCGTAGATTAGTAGCTAATCTGGTGCTACATGGTATTCTCTAAAACCAATGTAATTGCCACTTAAAGGATGGTGTTCATCTATTAGTTTGGGAAAAGTTGGCAATATTCCATTATTAAATTCCCAATTTCGCTATAAAATTCCCAATTTCGCTATCTCTATTGTTTTTTTATAAAAAAGTGCTAGACTTTATTTACAGGCAAAGCAAAGTAGTGATTAAGAAAGAGAGGCATTTTATGCAAGGAATGAAAAAGAGAGCTTTTAAAGCATTAAAGACGGTAGTTGATAAGGATGTTAATGCCAATGATAAGGTTTCATCTAAGTGCATAGCAATATTATATCAACCTAAGAGAAATGTAGCCAAACAAAGTGACAGCAAAATACTTAAGTAAAGAAAGGATGGTTGATATGATAAGGAGCTTATATCCTAGTCGGTATAAGAATGGTGATTAAATAGAATAGTATGAAATTATGTTGAGTAAATTAATTTATAAAAAGAATGGAGGAAAATATGAAAAAATTAATTAGTATTGCATTGGCTTTTGTCATGATGGTGGGTATGGTAGTTCCAATATATGCGGATAGTGAAAGTGTAGAAGATGCTTATAAATTAAAATCTAATCATAATAGTGAGCTTACTATTAAAGTTAAAAATCTTGATGAGGCAAATAAAATTATTGAATTAGTTGATAAACATAATCTTGAGGTAAAACAAAAGTGGTTAAAGGCGTTGAATGAATCTAAAAATCCAGAAAATTTATTGGAAAAGTATGGGTCTGATTACAAAGTGTTAGATAGAATTAGTAAAGCAAACTATTACTTTGAATCTGCAGATTATAGTTTTAAAAAATATAATTTTCTATGGGGCTGGAATAAATTTGAAGGATACATTTCTGTAAGAGGGAAAACAAAGTTAGACCATTGGGGAGGAACAATTTTTGATAATATTAACAATGTATCGTTTGTTTCAAAAGAAACAGAAGATGATGTAGAAGATTTTAATTATGAAGGAGTTTTTATTCACGCTAGGAGTACGTATGCAATTAATCTTTCTGCTTATATAGTTATAAAGTATGATGATTCTAATTCTGTAAGATATCCAATCTCTGAATACATAGAATTTTACGCATCCGGTGGATATTCATATGAGTAAATATTAAAGGATGATGTATGGAAAAAAATAAGTATATAATCATTATTTTGTTGTCATATCCTATCGCTATGCTTTTACTGTTGATAATTAGAAATATAACATTTGGAATTATATTAATAAATGATACAGCCATAACATTGCTTACTATTTCAATTATTATTGCTGCTTTTCTAAAATTCAGAGAATAAAGCTTTTTTAAGTTGGCGTCAGAACGTAGCATCCGCTCTGTCATTTGAACTAGAGCGTAGCAACGCCAATACGTCATCCTGAGCGTAGTCGAAGGATCTTAACAAACGTTCATCTGTCATTTCGACCGAAAGGAACGTAGTGACTGTAGTGGAGAAATCTCACTGTAACTAATGCTCTGCATAAACTGATGAGATCTCTCCACGTTGGTCGAGATGACAAACGGCACGTCTTTAAGTGACATATGCTACGCTCTAAGTGAATAAAAAAGACTATTTTTAAAAAAAGATGTCCCAAAATAAGTGCCTTAATTGTTATATAAGTGAGAGGCAAAAGTGAATGTTGTTAAATCAAGGAGTAGGACTATGAGCGATAATAAAATAATGAAAAGTGAATTTAGTAAATCATTAGGAACTATTTTTGTTGGGATTATCATGACGACTTTAAATATTCAACTATGGAAATTAAATTATATTTTGCCACTAGTAGGATATATTTTGCTATTTGTAGAACTGAAGTCTTTAAAAGATGAAAATAAATATTTTAAATTATGTTTTGTATTTACTATGATACGATTTCTTATTTATTTTAAAACCTTACTTTTAGATGCTACCTTACTGCCTTCTTTATATCCATTGTATTTTAAATATATCAATGGTTTTTTTGTTATCCTAGAGATTGTTTTTCTGATATTATTCTTACTTAATTTTAAAAAAGCAATGTTCGCCATTCAAGAAAAATCAAAGACGAAATATCAAATAAAAAGTATTCAATATCTCATTGTGTGTTATCTTATTTTTTCCTTTATACCGATTGCTTTTATGCATTTTATGACAGTGAATATCACCTCTACTAGTATATTCTTAGCATTGATGCTCACTGGTTTTATCATAGTCATAGTGCTTTTTATAAAATTACACAAAGAACTCGCTCCTTTTCATAACTTGGGGGACTTTGTGAGTATCAACAAGGGAAAGAAGTCTTATAAATTTTATGGTATACTCATCGTTTCTTTTGTTCTTATAAGTGTTCTTGTAGCTCATACTTATCTTGATGTGTATCCTATGACTTGGACAGAACGAAAGGTTCAAGAGAGTGAGGCTATAAAGCAAGAAAAAAGAGAACTTATAGCAAAGGGGTTTCCAGAGATTGTGTTAAAGGATATTAGTGAAGAGGACATCTTAGAATGTAAGGATGCTTTAAAGGTCGTTTATGAAGTTAGTAAAGATGAAGACGTTTATTTTATGGATAAGGGACAGCTAAAGATGTATAGTATTATTGTCCAGCTTCCTAGCACAAAGGAAGATACTTTTAAATATAAGGTTTTTCATTATTTTACATGGGATAAATCCAAAGGATGTTTTGGTACAGAATGTTTAGTTGGCATACCAAATGAGAACAATAGAGTAAAAATCAGTGATGCTAGTGGTAGATTGCTAAGTAGCAATGAAAATAAAAGCTATATGGCACCTTATTATTCATTAGAAAAAATAGATTATACAAAAGATGATACACTTCACAAAAATAGTCTTGTTTATAATGATTTATATTTAGGCACTTTTTCCTTAGAAAAGCATCAAGAATCAAGCGGGTATCTATCATATTTAGCTGAGGATAGCGATAGCGAAACTGATTACTTTGAATCTTGTGCTGCCTATCTTTATCAACAATCCTTTTTCCAGTACCCAGTAATTAGTGCTAAACAAAGCTATTTAAGCGCCACATTATACGATAATAACTATAATTTTTTATATCTTAGAGTGAAAATAAAAAAAGATAGTATTTAGTTACTTTTAAGCTAGAATGAGGTAAAGCGAAAGGATAAGTTGTTTTGAATAAGCTTGTTGATCTTTTAGTGAATACGTTGCTAGATTTAAAACTTATTGATGAAGAGAAAAAAGAAAACTATCAATATGCGGTAGAATTTTTTATCATAAAAGTCTTGGGTATTTTAGTAATAAGCACTATTGGAATACTTACTAAAAAATACTTAGAAACGATTGTTTTTTATGGTGCATTTTCTACTCTGAGAGCATATACGAATGGCTATCATTCTAAAGCTTATAAGCTTTGTTTACTAGAATCCGCTATTGTTTATGTATTAATATGTACAATCATTAGCAAAATAGCAATTCAATTTTTAAATATTTTGCATCTTATAAGCATGTTTGCTATGCTTATTATTTATGTGTTATCGCCAGTCAATACAGAGGAAATATGCTTAAGTGATGATGAAGTAAAAGAACATCAATTGATTATCAAGTATATTTTAATACTTTATTGTATCATTTTGTTTTTCTTTATTAACTTTAAAGTAAAGCATGAGGTGGTGGCATTTTTTGAAATAGCAATTATACTAGACATGTTACTGGTATTAATAGGAAAAATGATTGTTTATAAAAAGGTAAGAGGTAAAAAATGAAAGTTTAGTAAAAATGCTCAGAAGTCTTTAAAAAAACACTAAATTGATGTAAAATTAACGTAATAGAATTGTTGAGTATGCCGTTGGAGAGAATCATGTTGAAAATAGCGATATGTGATGACGAAAAAATAGTCTTAGATAGTATTTTAAAAATTGTACAAGCGGAATTTGACCGTGCTCATATAAAAACTCAGATTCAAACTTTTAGTGACGGTTTAGAATTATTAAATAAGTCAAGGCAAGATGACTTTGATATGATTTTCTTAGATATAGAATTAGAGGGGATAAATGGTATTGACATTGCCAAAAAACTAAGAGAAAGTGCTTATGATAGACTTATTATATTTATTACTTCTTTTATCAATTATGCCGTAGAGGGTTATGGTTTAAATGTCTTTCGATTTGTATTAAAATCGAATATGGAGATGCAATTAAAAGAGTGTATTAGTTCGTTTATAGCAATGAGTAATAAAAAAAAGATACAGGTAAAATCGAATGAACTATCAATAAACGAGATTTTTTATGTTGCCAGTGAAAACCACAAAATTATTATTCATTTAAAAAATGGCAAGAGCATCAGCGTGTACAGTACATTAAACGATTTTGAAGAAAGTGTTCAGTCTAAATTTTTATATAGAATTCACCAGAGTTATTTAGTGAATGTCAATTATGTAGAAGATATCTCTAGGTATGAGTTGACATTGATAAATGATGAAAAACTTCCTATTTCAAAATCGCGTTATCAACAATCCAGTAAGGATATTCCATTAAAGAGAGCGTTATGGATATAAACACATTACTTGTACAAGATTGGGTGATATCAGTATATGAACTGTTTATTTTCTATATTGCTTGTTTTAATGTGTTCAATAAGCGGGCAAATAACAAGTTCTTTAGATATCTTATAATTCTTGCCTCTGGTATTCTTTTTTTATATTTAGCATCAAATCATACAATATATTTGGCGCTAAAATATCCTCTTTTTGCTATATTAATATCCATTATGATGACTTTGTTATTTACGAGTGATTTTAAAATGCCTATTGTCCCAGTTTTTTTGCTTATTATGCTGGTGTACTCTCTCTTATTTATAGTAGATTATAGCCTACTATTTTTTATTAAATCACTTAATAATACTGACATTTATTATGTCATTATGGGGAATAATAAAAACCTATTCTTAATTTCTATTATTAGTAAAACCATTACGTTGTTTATTGTGCTTTTATTTACAAAAAAAATCAGCAATCAGTTGCGATTAACGCATAAACAGTTGTTAATGTTTATTGCTATCTTATTATTGACAATAATAGCCTTATTGTTATTTATTATTCCAGATAAGGACAGTGTTTTTCCCAAAGACTACACAGTGCCTTCTATCTTAGTTATCAATGCCTTGTTTATGTATTATATTTTAATGGATTTTTTACGCTTAAGTGAAAAATTGAGATTTAAAAGTGTCAATGAGGAACGATTTACAAAAGAACTTGATTTTTGGCGAGAAATGAATAAAAAAGATAGGATACAAAGAAAAATGCATCACGATTATGCTGAAACCTTGCTATGTATCAGAGCCTATTTAAATGAAGGTAAAATAGAGGATTTAGAGAACTTTATTGCCAAGTTATCGGTACAGTATAAGTTATCTTCTAGTTTTATGAAAACAGAAAATTCATTGTTTGATTTTCTAATCAACAGTAAATATGAACAGGCATTGGCATGTCATATTAATATGATATGCAAGTTGGATAATCTAAAAGAGATAGGGATTGCTAATGAGGATTTTATCTTTTTAATGAGTAATCTTATTGATAATGCCATAGAACATTGTGAAACTTTGCAATTTAAAGAAAAAGAAATCTTTTTGAGTATCAAAAATAAGAAAAAGTATAATAAATTGGAAATTATTATTAGAAATCCTATTGAAAAAAATATTATTGTCACAAATGCTTTGGTTAAAACAACTAAACGTGGTTCTAATCATGGCTTGGGGCTTTCTAATATCAAAGACATTGTACAAAAATATAAGGGGAAAAACGATATCTATGTGGACGATGGTTATTTCACTTATGTTATTGTCATTTAGTTTTAGATTTTACTCAAATTCTCTATTACTACTTAACTTTCAATAAAATCAATGGTATCGTTATAGCCATTTTCAAAGTTTTTTAGGATTTTATCTTTTTTATAGATGATAATAGGTCCTAGATATTCTTTGTAGCGAATATCGTATAGATTGACCTTTCTTTTTGGTTTTTTTCTAAGATGCATGCGGTGGAGTTTGATTTGTATAATGTCATCATAGCCTGCATCGGCAAGCATGTTTGACGGTAAATTATTATACACGCCACCATCAATATAAAGCTTTTCATCTAGTGGTTCTCTTTTAAAAGCTGGAAAATAAGCACTAGCTAGCAAGTATTTTTTTAATTCACCCTGTGGGATGTCTTTTATCATGAGTTCTTCTGCTTTTTTATCGCTTAAGTTATAGGTAACTAAGCCCATGTTGATATCTGATTTTCGAATAGCCTCTTCATCAATCTCTCGGTCAATCAGTTCCACTAAGGGACGGACATTGAGTCCACCCTTAAGGGTGGTTTGTATCAGTTCTTTTCCTAAGCTAAAAAAGTTGGTGTTTTTAAAGTCTAGTCTTAAGGCGTTTTCTAAATCTTTATTTTGTGTTTCAAAAATATCGGTGATATCAAAGTTAAACCACAGTTTTTTTAGGCGTTCTAAATCTTTCATTGCCACAAAGGCAGCATTCAAGGAGCCGATGGATGTGCCGCATACAGCTCCTATTTTAATACCGCTTTCAAAAAGTGCCGTGATTGCCCCCGCTTGGTAGCTCCCTCTAAAACCGCCGCCTTCTAAAGAAAGACCGTATGTTTTACTCTTATCTAACATGGATGTCCTCGTATTATTATAAGTTATTATTGTCAGTCATATGAATTGTTATAATAATAGCATTTATCCAGTGTGAAATCAATAAGAGATGCTCTGAGGATCTTTATTACTCAAAATCGTCTAAATCTTTTAATACGGGATACAACTTTAATGGTTCATAACCTGCTCTAAAAATCGAAACTTCAATTCTATCACCGCTTTTTTTATTTTTTATAAGCTGTCGCAAATCCTCAATGTTTTCCACCTTTTTACCATCAATTTCAGTAATGATGTCCCCAGCTAAAATTCCTGCGATATCGGCACCAGTATCCTTGAAGATAGTAGAGACTCTGACCCCCTTTGGAATGTCAAAATCTTTTACCTGCTGATTAGTGACAGTACTTCCCTGTATACCTAAGAAGGCTCTCTTTACCTTTCCGTATTCTATAATCTGTTCGATGGCAAACTTAACATCGTTGGAACTAACGGCAAAACCTAACCCCTCTACTCCAGTGTGCTGAATTTTAATGGTATTAATGCCTATTACTTCGCCATTTAGGTTAAAGGTAGCACCACCGCTATTACCGCTATTGATGGCAGCATCAATTTGTATAAAGTCTACATCTAAGTCCATTTTTCTATTTAATGCGCTGACAATACCAAAGGTAGTGGTATCCACAAAACCAAGTGGGTTACCCATCGCTACTACACCTTCGCCAACTTGTACTTCATCCGAATTGGCAAAAGTGACAGGAACTAAAGAAGTTAAAAAATCCTCGCTGATATCCTCTTTTTCACTTTTACCACAGCGATATCTGATAGACTATCACTGCCTAAAATTTCCATTTTACAGATATTATTATCATCAAAGGCAATAAAGAGTGGGCTTTGTCTATCCATGGCTCGTCCTCTTGAGGTATCGTACATAACGTGCTGATTGCTGACAATATAGACATAATCATCATCTACGCTAAAAACAATTCCTGTACCAATAACGCCAAAGGGTTCTTCACTTGAGTAAGGGTTAGACTGAACCACTGATACAATAGCGGGTTCATAAGTTTTGGCGATTTCCTGAATCGCTAGTAGTGTGGAGTCTTCTTGCAGTACATTATTTGTTTTTGTATCTTTTTTTTCTGCTACTTTTATTTCGACTTTTTTACGGTTTTGATCGCTTTCTTGCTTTGGCTCTGTTGAAGCATTCATTTTTTTATCTATTTCTTCTTGTGTTGATAAATCTTTGTTTAAAATATATTGTTCACCAAAATGATAGCCAATGCCAATGGAACTACCTAATATAATGGCAAAGAGTGCAATCATAAATACCTTGGCAAAGGAAAACTTTTTCTTTTTTAAAAATTCTTTTTTTGCAAACTCTGCTAGCTTAATGCTCTCTTCTAACTGCTGTTTTAAATCTTCAGTATGATTATTATTCTTTTCTTGTTCTGTGTTAATATTGTTTAAAGAATCTGTATTATTAGATTTTTGTGTATCTCGAGTATTATCCTCTGTATGTTCTACATTTTTTTCATCCATTTTTTCACTCTCCTCTTATTTATTATTAATTGAATTATTTTATTGATTAAATTTTATAGCGCTACAATTTTGATTATATTCCTATTCTTAAAAAAAATCATAAATTTTACAGCAGTATTAAAGAAAATTGACAAAACGGAGAAAATTGATAAATCTAAGACATAGCTCGTTGCATAAAGTTAAGTTTTATGTTAAACTTAGCCTTGGAAAGAAGGTGGAGAATGGACGAAGGAAAACGATTCGAAGAAAAGCGATTTGCCGTATTGATTGATGCGGATAATGTCTCATCAAAATACATTAAATATATACTAGAAGAAATTTCAAATTACGGTCTTATCACGTATAAGAGGATATATGGTGATTGGACAAGCAAGACAACATCTAACTGGAAACAGACTTTATTAGAAAATTCGGTTTCACCAATTCAGCAATATGCTTACACAAGCGGGAAAAATGCTACGGATTCAGCGATGATCATTGACGCTATGGATATTTTATATTCTGGTAAAGTCGATGGTTTTTGTTTAGTGTCTAGTGACAGTGATTTTACAAGGTTAGCCTCGCGTCTTAGAGAGTCTGGTATGACGGTCATAGGAATGGGTGAAAAGAAAACTCCTAAGGCATTTAGTGTGGCATGTAATTATTTTAAATATTTAGATATACTTTATGAAAATGATAGTCAAGTAGCTCAGAATGATGAAAATGTAAACATTGGTATCATAGAAGAAAGTATTAAGAAGATTATTGCCGAATATGGTGACGAATATGGTGGAATAAACATTGGTGAATTAGGTTCAAGGTTGGTAAAAAGGCATCCAGACTTTGACGTAAGAAACTTTGGTTATACTAAGTTATCTAGTATGCTTGCCAGAATTAAGTCCATCAGTTTAAAGCGTACAGATACTGCTATAATGGTTAACCTAAATCAGGCAAAATTAGATCAAACTTCAGTGGAAAAGGCTATCGTTGAAATTGTTAAAAATGCCAAGGGAAAGGAAATGAACTTGGCACAGCTTAGTCAAAAAACCAGTGAAATGTTTCCTAATTTTGATGTTAGAACCTATGGATATACCAAGTTCTTTAAATTTATTAATGATATAACGGAATTGAAGGTAAAGAGTAGCGGGAAAAATGGCTGCATTAAGACGGTTGAATTATCAAAGTGAGGTAAATAGCGTTTGTCAACGAAACATGAAGTGTTAAGAGGGGATATTTTTATTGTAGATCTATCACCTGTTGTTGGCTCTGAGCAGGGTGGTGAGAGGCCTAGTTTAGTGGTGCAGAATAATACAGGAAACAAATTTAGCCCAACTATTATAGTGGCAGCCATTAGTGGAAAATTAAAAAAACCGAAATTGCCTACCCATATCGCTGTTGAAAAGGGCAAGTATGGATTGCAGAAGGATTCTGTGGTGATGCTAGAACAGATTCGTACAGTGGATAGACAGCGATTAATCCATAAGGTTGGGCATGCCGATAATGAGTTTATGAAAAAAGTGGATAAGGCTCTGAAAACAAGTTTTAATATATAGGGATTGTCTTATTTTAAGTAAATGTAGAGTGACTATTGGAGAGTAGTATGAAAAAAAAGTTGATATTTTTATTTAGTGTCTTTGTTTTTGTAGTGGGTGTTGTATCAGTTCACTCATTTGGTGATAGTTCCGATCCGCTAATTAGTAAGTCCTACTTTGATAAAAAAATTGCCGAATTGAAGGGTGAACTGAATAAAAATGATGGTGTAAGTTCTGAAAAAAAAGAAGAAAGTGTCAAATATATACCGGTGAATTTAAAAAAAGATGAAGAGGTATTTTTTGATGAGGGAACGGAATTTATTCTTCGTTCTGGAACAGCTACAGTGATTGATGCTACAGGGAATGGACTGCCAGATTTAACGGATGGTTCCAACTTGAAAAACGGTATGAACTTACCTAAAAACCACAGCGTTTTATGTCCTAGAAATGACGGTAGAGGAATACATTGTGGTAGTGAAATATGGCTTATGATTAAGGGCTCTTATGCTGTGAAAAAAGTAAATGATGAGTCATCGGATACAAAGGATAGTACTAACGGGCAAGTTGATGAAGATAAATCAAAAGATAATAATGCTGATAAAAATCAAGAAGAAATAAAGAATGATGACTTGTAGGCTTATGTTTTATAAGGACAAAAAATAAATGAGTAAAGTGACAATAATGGGCGTTCCTTTTGATTCGATAAAGATGGAAGATGCCCTTCAGAAAGTAATTGAACTAATTAAAAGGCCAGGACCAGCTTTAGTGGTGACACCCAACCCAGAGATGCTAGTTAACTCCTCCAATGTAAAGGAATTGCATCAGGCGTTAAATAGTGCAGATCTTGTTATTGCAGATGGAATAGGTGTCATTTACGCTGCGAAAATCTTAAGGAAACCTTTAAAAAATAGAGTGACTGGAATTGATTTAATGACCGAGGTCTTAGGTCATTTGGCCAAGACAAAAGGCTCTTATTTTTTGTTTGGTTCTAAGCCGGGTGTCGCAGATAAGGCAGCGTTGATAATTAATGATAGGTTTAAGGGAATAGAATGCGTTGGGACTCAACACGGTTATTTTTCTGTGGATGAGGAGGACGATATTATTGACAGGATTAATAAAGCGAATCCAGATGTTCTATTCGTAGGTTTGGGTTCACCAAAACAGGAAGTATGGGTTCATAGCAATTTGAAAAGATTAGAGACCCCAGTATGTATGTGCATTGGTGGAGCGATTGATGTATATTCGGGGAATATTGACAGAGCACCAAAATGGGTGATGAAAATAGGGATGGAATGGCTATATCGAGCAATAAAAGAGCCTAAAAGATTTAAAAGACTATTGAAAATCCCCGTTTTTTTTGTGAAGATTTTTACCGTTAAGGGGTAATGGCTAGGATCTAAGCCTTTGAAAGCTTGACATAGGGTGTATAATAGTAACTGTAGTAAACAGAACCTTTATAAAAGAGGAAAACAATGATAAAGTACGTGAATGTAAGTAAAAATTATGGCAAGGAAAGCCCTGTTTTAGATGATGTTAATATCAACATCAAAAAGGGTGAATTTGTCTTCATTATAGGGCATAGTGGTGCCGGTAAATCCACCTTGATGAAACTATTATTTAAAGAGGAAAATCCAAGTAGTGGTAGGATATTCGTAGCTGGTAGGGAAATAACCAAATTGAGCAGACGTTTGGTTCCTCAAATAAGACGAAATATAGGGATGATTTTCCAAGATTTCAAATTATTAGAGAATAAAACTGTCTATGATAATGTAGCTTATGCGATGGAAATTTTAGGAGAACGAAATATAGTTATTCGTAGAGAAGTTCCTAAGATATTACAGCTTATGGGAATTTCTGGAAAGGCTAGAAATTACCCAAGAGAATTATCAGGTGGCGAAAAGCAGCGTGTAGCCATTGCTAGGGCGATGGTAAAGAATCCGCCTATCTTAGTGGCGGATGAGCCAACTGGAAACTTAGATAAAGCGACAGCGGATGAAATTATGGCGCTAATTGAACGAATTAATAGGCATGGCACTACTGTTATTATGGCGACTCACGATGAACAAATCGTCAATAAAATGCAAAAGCGAGTGATAGAGCTTAGGCGAGGAAGGGTAGTTAAGGATAAGGTAGGAGGATATTATCATGCGAATTAGACCATTCTACAATCTGAAAGAAGCTATCCTTAATTTATGGAAAAATAAGACCAATACAGCGGGTTCTATCTTTGTTATGTCCTTTACTTTTGCAATACTAGGTATTGTGTTTATGATTGTGATGAACGTCAATGCCTTGGTAAAAGAGACGCAAAGTACCTTTGACCAAATCACCATCTTTTTAGATGATGATTTAAAATCTAAGGGTATAGAAAAAATGTATAGCGATTTAAAAGCGATACCAGGCGTGGACGAAGTGGTTTTTGAGGATAAGGAAGAGGCTTTTAAGAAATGGAAACAGGAAGACTTTGGTGAGGACGCCTATATCTTAGATGGTATTGGCGCTAGTCCATTACCAAACGCTTTTTATGTTACCATAACAGACATTAGTCTGGCTAGTAAGGTAGTAGAAGAAATAAATACCCTAAAGGGAATAGAAGAAGTAAAGTATTATAGGGAAGAAGTGGAGAGCATGATTGCCTTTGGTCAATTTATAGCACGAATTGGTTTAGGGGTTATAGCTATTCTTTTAGTACTGTGCTTCTTTGTTATCAGTAATACTATAAAAATTGCCGTGAATTCAAGACATTTAGAGATTAACATCATGAAGTTTGTTGGGGCTAAAAATAGTTTTATTCGAGGGCCTTTTATCATTGAAGGAATGCTAATTGGGATTATATCGTCACTCTTCTCTTCTTTGCTTGTATTCTTCTTATATAAGTATGTGATTATTAGTTTTGGCTTTGATGAGCAGAGCATGATGGGTGGTTCACTATTCTTTTCTGTGGTAGATCCTATGGAATTAATGAATACCTTTGTGTTTATTTCGGTTGTTTTAGGCTTAGGTATTGGAACCTTGGGGTCTATTCGTTCTACTAGAAAACATTTGAAAGTGTAAGATTATGAAGATTATTAGAAAACACATAAAAGAACTGATTGCCTTAGTTTTGGTATTATCCTTTGTTTCTTCTCTAGCTTTATTTGCTCAAACAGTTCCAAATACACAGTTTGGAGGCATGAATAGACCTGATAAGGATATTGAGAGTTTAGAATCAGAAAAGAGTGATATTGAAAAAACGCTGGAGGAAACGAAGGCACAGTATAAGCAAGAGGTCAAAAATTATTCAAAAAAAGAGCAAGAATTGGCAAATATTCAATTTCGAATAATGGATCAGATAAAATTGATTGAACAGACTGAACTTGATATAGAGAATAAACAAATCGAGGTGAGTAATAAAAAACTGGAAGTCAATAAGGCAAAGGCGGATGTGGATAATCACATCATTACCTTGAGAAAGCGACTTCGAATTATGTACAAGTTTGGTAAGACTGGTTATTTACAGATTATTTTAAAGTCTGATAATTTGGTGAATGCCTTGACTAGGGTAGATAGAATTCGCTTTTTAGCAGATTATGATAAAAAGATGTTAAATCGCTTGCAGTTTTTACAGAGCGAGCTAGAGAGAAAGCAGAAAGCTTTGGAAGGTGAAAAGGAAGAACTTGAAGAATTAAAAGAAGATCAAACCCAGCAAAAAGAGGCTCTGCAAATATCTTATGACCAAGCATTGGTCAAAAAGAAGGAAATTGCGAATAACATGGAAGCCTTACAAAGGCAAAAGAAACAGTTAGAGGTAGAGAGTGCTAAGATAACTGAAACCATTAGGCAAATGAAGATAAAACGTGATTATGTGGGTGGACAAATGGCTTGGCCACTGGATTATAATCATCGTTATATTACTTCATATTTTGGTAAAAGAAAAGCGCCTACACCAGGAGCAACAACAAACCACGGAGCAATTGATATAGCAGCTCCTACGGGTTCTAATATTTATGCAGCACTAGGTGGTGAAGTCATTTACTCTGGATATTTTGGAAGCTATGGTGAAATGGTACTTATTGATCATGGTGGTGGCATTCATACCTTGTATGCTCACGCTAGTCAGCGATTGGTTAAAGAAGGGCAGATGGTAAATAGAGGGGACGTGGTATCAAGGGTTGGAACAACTGGTCGTTCTACAGGTCCTCACCTACACTTTGAAGTGAGAGAAAATGGTACTAGAGTAGATCCGCTAAATTATGTTGTTCAGCCATAGAACCTTTATGATATAAGAAGATAAGAAAACTTGAGATAGGACGTATCATATGAATGAGAATGCAAATAATGAACTAATAAATGAAGAAGAAACGATAGAGGAAAAGGTGGAGACAAAGGTAATTGTTAAAACAAAATATCCAGCGTGGCTGGTGATTTTATGTGTTTTATTTTTTGTAAGTACTGTTATCTTTGCTGTGACCTTACACCACGCACTTCTTTATAATGAAAGTATGATTTCTAAGGAAGGAAAATTGATTCAACCATCTGATGTTTCATCTACGCTTGTTAAGAAAGACTTAAATTACTATAAGAAAAGATATGGAAAGGTTGATGAAATTAGAGACTTTGTAGAAAAATACTTTTATAAAGAAGTAAGTGATGAAGATTTTAAAGAAGGCGTGATTAGAGGCTTATTTTCTGCTTTAGATGACCCTTATTCTACTTATTTTAGTGCCAAAGAATATAAGGAATTTAATGAATTAAATGAAGGTTCTTATGGCGGATTAGGAATAACAATAAGTCCATCTAAATCTGGTTATATCACTGTTATTAGCACTTTTGAAGATACACCAGCATCAAGGGCAGGTATTTTACATGATGATAAAATCATCAAGGTCAATGGTACGGAGTATGGTGCTGATAAGATGGATCTTGCTGTTAGTAAGATGAAAGGCAAACCGGGAACAAAGGTTAATATAACAATACTAAGAGGCGAAGAAGAAATCGATTTGGATCTGGAGAGAGCTGAGATAGTTATTCAATCTGTAAAGTCAGAAATAGTCGATGAAAATCCTAAGATAGGGTATATAAGAATTAGAAGTTTTGACCAAAAAGTTTCTGAAGAGTTTGAAGAACATTACAATGAGTTAAAAGCACAGGGAATGGAAGCTTTTGTACTAGATTTAAGGTCTAATCCAGGAGGAAGCTTGGCAGAATGTGTTAAAGTATCTGATTTCATTCTAGGCGAGCAACGTATTGTTTCCACTAAGGATAAAGCGGGGCATGAACAGGTCTTTGATTCGGATAAGAGTAAGGTAGATTTGCCCTTTATCGTCTTAATTAATGGGGCAAGTGCCTCGGCATCTGAGATTCTATCAGCTGCTATTCAAGATGGTAAGGCAGCTCAGCTTCTAGGTACCAATACCTTTGGTAAGGGAGTGGTTCAGACAGTCATTCCACTTAGTGATAGCTCTGCTTTTAAGGTGACAACTTCAGAGTACTTCACACCAAAGGGTGAAAATATACATGAGAAGGGTATTAAACCGGATATAGAATTGGAATTATCCGAGGATTTTAAAATGGAAGATAGGACTACAGATAATCAATTGAATAAAGGAATAGAAATCCTAAAAAAAGAAATAAATAAGTAGGAAATTAGTAGGGGAACGGAGGATGTATGATACTAAGAAGGGCAAACATATACGATGCAACAGACATTGCTAAAGTCCACTTAAAAGTATGGAATGACTTTCATAAAGAGAGAGTTTCAGAACCATTTTTAAAGCACTTTAACTTTGACTATCGTAAAAAGTATTGGGTTAAGTTTATCAATGAGAACAGAATTTGTTTTGTGGTAGAGGAAAAAGGCGGTAGCATTGATGGTTTTATTGTTCCAGGATTAAAAAGACTAAATGAAAATGAGAATGTAGGTGAAATACTGATGCATTATGTCAATAATAATCAGCACTACGTTCAGAATTTTTCTTCTCTTTTATTAGCATCTGCCATGTTATTTAAAAAGAATAATGCCAATACCATGTATACTTGGGTACATAGGGAGCATCCAAGTATTGAAAAATACAAGGCATTTGATGGTGTAGAGTCTAGTGCCAAAGTTGATAGAATGGATTCAAAAGATATTATCAAAATCAAGCTAGAATGGTATAATTTAGAGGAAACCATAGATAAATATCAGGATATATTAGATAGTATGATTGTTGAGTTTTAGGGGAAATTAATGAAAAAAATCAAATATATCGAATTTTTGCCTATTATAATTATCAGTTTTCTTGCTTTTCGTCTTTTAAATGAGAAACTTTTAATGACTAGTGTATTTTCTTATATCCTTTCTATGTGTTCGCCATTTTTCTGGGCACTTGCTATTGGGTATATAGTAAATATTGCGATGAATGCTTTTGAAAAAAAACTTCATTTTTCAAGGACATGGGCTTTAAGTTCAGCTTATTTATTAATTTTAGTTATTATGATTTTGTTAATTGTAGGTGTTATTCCGCAGTTAATTAGCACGGTTCCTGATTTAATATCGGATTCCTCGGGTTATGCCAAGAATTTTAACTCTTGGTATGAAACTAATGTAGCTAATCAATTGAATGATTTGTCTAGTCATTTGGGTGAGGATGTAAATCAAATGATTACAAGTAAAATGAAAGAATTCTTACAGTTTATGACGAGTTTATTGCAAAATATCCTTTCAGGCTTGGGCGGAGTCGCCTATTCTCTAACAACTGGTTTAATTGACTTTTTTATTGGTTTTGTTATATCAATATACATACTACATGAAAAGGAAGTCTTTTTCTTTAAGACTAGAAAACTTTCAAGTGCTTTCTTGGGGGAGAAGTTCACGAAAAAGGCAAGTGAAATTCTAAATGATACAGATATTATCTTTGGGAATTATCTAGTGGCAAAGTCATTGGATTCCTTTATTGTAGCGGTGATAGCTGTTATCGGATTTAAAATTTTAGGAATTCAGTATGCCTTCCTATTTGGTATAATAATAGGGGTTACAAATATGATTCCGTACTTTGGACCAATGATAGGGGCTGTACCAGTTCTTTTAATAACCGTATTTAGATCCCCAATGCAGGCTCTTTGGGCAGCTATCTTTATCCTTGTATTACAACAGGTTGATGGCAATATTATCGGACCTAAAATTGTGGACGAAAAAGTTGGTTTGCCAGCATTATGGGGCGTAGTTTCAGTAACAGTTGGTGGCTATTTATTTGGCTTTCTAGGCATGTTACTTGGTACGCCAGTGTTTGCGGTTTTTAGAAAGATAGTTTTGGATATACAGGATAAGAAATTAGATCAAAAAGGTTTAACAAAGAATTTTATTGAGGAGTAAAAATTCTTGAAAGAATAAATAAAGTTTTTATGTTATTTCATTATACTTTTAGAGTGTAATATGTGTTTGTAAGGAGGCACGAAATGAAAAAAAGAGTTGTAGTAAATGGTATTGGTAGAATGGGAAAACTAGTAACTAGAAAGATTCTAGAAAACCCAAATTTTGAATTAGTAGGTATTAATGCGACATTCAAGCAAGAACCAGCGGAGACTTTAGCTTATATTTTGAAATATGATAGTGCTCAGGGCACATTTAAAAATCATAAGTTTCAAGTGATTGATGAGCTTTTACATGTTGATGACAAGCCAATCAAAATATTCAATTTTAGAAATGCTGAAGAGGCACCATGGAAAGAAGAAAACGTGGACATTGTTGTGGAATGTACAGGTGCTTATAATGATAAAGAGAAGGCGATGGCACATATTAAAGCGGGAGCTAAAAAAGTTGTTATTTCTGCGCCAGCTAAGGGAGATTTAAAGACGGTTGTTTTTGGCGTGAATGATGAAATTCTTGATAAGGATGATATTGTGGTATCAGGTGCTTCATGTACAACAAACTGTCTAGCGCCAGTAGTGAAAGTTTTAGAAGACAATTTTGGTATTGAAAAGGGCTTTATGACTACTGTTCATGCTTATACCAATGACCAAGGATTAGTGGATGTAAAACATAAGAAACCAATTGCAGCAAGACGTGGTAGAGCGGGCGCTCAAAACATCGTACCAACTTCAACAGGTGCTGCTAAGGCAATCGGTTTAGTAATGCCAGAGCTAAAGGGTAAGCTGGATGGTATTGCTTTAAGAGTGCCAACAGTGACAGGTTCTTGCGTAGACCTAGTGGTAGAATTGAAGAAGAATGTTAGTGTAGAAGAAATCAATGCGGCTATGAAAAAGGCAGCTAATGATACTCTAGGATATACTGAAGATCCAATTGTCTCATCAGATATTATCGCTTCTGACCATGGTTCAATTTTTGATGCCTTAAGTACTACAGTGATGGAAGTAGAAGGTAAGCAGATGGTCAAGATTTTGACATGGTATGATAATGAATCATCTTATGTTGCTCAGCTTGTAAGATTGGTAGAACGCGTAGCTAGCTTATAGATTTTTGAGATGATAAGAAAGGAAAAAGAATGGCTAAGAAAACGATTCGTGATATAGATGTTAAGGGGAAAAAAGTTCTCCTAAGGTCAGATTTTAATGTCCCTATGAAAGATGGTGTGGTTCAAGATGATAACAAAATTGTATCGGAAATGAATACCATCAAGCTTCTTTTAGATGGTGGCGCAAAGCTTATTATATTCTCTCATTTAGGGAAGGTCAAAAAAGAAGAAGATAAGGTAGGCAAGAGTCTAGCGCCAGTTGCTAAAAGACTTGCTGAACTCTTAGGAATCGATGTTCAGTTTATTCCAGAAACCAGAGGTGAGGCGTTAGAACAGGCAATTGATGCTCTGAAAGAGGGCGAAGTGTTGATGTTTGAAAACACAAGATTTGAGCCAGGTGAGACAAAGAATGACCATGAATTAGGTAAATATTGGGCATCTTTGGGTGACATCTTTGTCAATGATGCCTTTGGAACTGCTCATAGAAAGCATGCTTCCAATGTTGGAATATCTGCTGAACTAGAAACAGTTTCAGGTTTGTTAATGGAAAAGGAAATCGACTTTTTTGATACTTGCCTAAAAAATCCTGTAAGACCATATGTGGCGATTCTTGGTGGTGCGAAAGTATCTGACAAAATTCAGCTTATTGATAAGCTTATAGACAAGACGGATAAAATTTTAATCGGTGGTGGTATGGCTTATACTTTTTTTAAGGCTATGGGTTATGAAACAGGACAGTCTCTGATTGAAGAACATAGACTAGATGTTGCTCTCGCGGCACTTAAAAAGGCAGAGGAAAGAGGCGTAAAGCTTATTTTACCAGTGGATAATGTGGTCTCAAAAGAGTTTCGAAATGATGCAGAACATAAAACAGTAGATGTGGATAAGATTCCACTGAACATGATGGGCTTAGATATTGGCGAAAAAACCATTGAATTATTTAAAAAGGAACTTCAGGGAGCGAAGACAGTAGTTTGGAATGGTCCTATGGGCGTGTTTGAAATGGATAACTTTGCAAAGGGAACCCTAGAAATATGCCAAGCTCTTAGTGAACTTAATGATGCTAAAACAATTATAGGTGGTGGCGACAGTGCTGCTGCAGCTATCAAAATGGGATTTGAAGATAAGTTCTCACACATCTCAACAGGTGGTGGTGCGTCACTAGAATTACTAGAAGGTAAAGAACTACCTGGTATTATGGCGATATCGGATACCCACAGCGGTGGCTGCTGATAGACCCCCGTTTATTACTTGGTAAGTAAAAAAGGACTGTACAATGAATAGAAAATTAGTAATCGTTGGCAATTGGAAAATGAATGGTTCCATTGCTGAGATAAAAGACTTTATAAAGGGGATAAAACCTTATCTTTCAGATAAGGTAGACGCTGGCTTATGTGTACCCTACACCATGCTCTCTGTTTTAAAAGAAGAAGCAAAAAACGTCGATTTTATTGTTGGGGCACAAAACATGAATGCGGAAGAAAAGGGGGCATTTACTGGTGAAATTAGTCCCAATATGTTATTAGAAATTGGTGTTGATACCGTGATAATTGGGCATTCTGAAAGAAGAGCTTATTATAATGAAAGTGATGAAACGGTAAATTGCAAGCTTTTAAAAGCAATAGAAAAGAATATGCAGGCTATTGTTTGTGTTGGTGAAAGCCTAGAGGAGCGTGAGCAAGGTAAAGCAAAAGAAGTTTGTCATAATCAAATACTCAAGGCTTTAAAAGATGTATCAAAAAAAGATGCTAAGGACTTAATTATCGCCTATGAACCAATATGGGCAATAGGAACGGGAAAAACGGCGTCAAAGGAAGATGCTGAAGAAATGGCTCTCTATATCAGAAATACGATAAAAGAGCTTTATGATGCTGAGGTATCAGAAAAAATCCGTATTCAATACGGTGGCAGTGTTAAGCCTTCTAATGTAGAAGAATTAATGGCTATGCCAAATATAGATGGGGCTCTGGTAGGAGGAGCTTCACTAAAAGTAGAAGATTTTAAGTCATTAATTGATTTAAAGATTTAATCAAGAGGAGGATTAAAATGTCAATAATAGCAGATATTTATGCAAGAGAAATCTTGGATTCAAGGGGTAACCCAACAATAGAAGTAGAGTGTATTTTAGATGATGGCACAATACAAACAGCAGGGATTCCATCAGGGGCATCTACTGGTGCTTTTGAGGCAGTAGAGCTTAGAGATGGTGATAAGTCTAGATATCTAGGTAAGGGTGTTTTAAAGGCTGTGGATAATGTTAATGATGTGATAGCACCCGAATTAGAAGGTTTGTTAGCCGCAGATCAAACACTAATTGATCAGATTATGATTGATTTAGATGGAACGCCAAATAAGGCGAAATTAGGTGCTAATGCAACTTTAGGTGTTTCATTAGCCGTTGCAAAGGCAGCAGCCGATGCAGCAGCACTACCAATCTTCCAATATATTGGTGGACCAAATGCAAAGACCTTACCAGTTCCTATGATGAACATTCTAAATGGTGGTTCGCATGCGGATAATAATGTGGATATCCAAGAATTCATGATTATGCCAGTAGGCGCAGAAAATTATACTGAGGGTCTACGAATGGGCACTGAGATTTATCATAGTTTAAAAGCGGTATTAAAGGAAAAAGGTTTAGCTACAGGAGTTGGTGATGAAGGTGGATTTGCACCAAACCTACCATCAAATGAAGAAGCTCTAAAAGTAATCCTAGAGGCTGTAGAAAAAGCTGGATACAAGGCGGGCGATGACATTCTGCTTGCTCTTGACGTAGCCGCTAGCGAAATCTATGATAAAGAGAAAAAAGTGTATAAATTAGCATCAGAAAACAAGGAACTAACATCTAGTGAAATGATTGATTACTATGAGGGATTAATTGATAAATATCCAATTATTTCTATTGAAGATGGTTTGGATGAAGAAGATTGGGATGCTTGGAAGGAAATGACTGCTAGACTAGGAAGCAGAATTCAGATTGTCGGTGATGATTTATTCGTTACAAATACTGAAAGACTAGCTAGGGGAATCGAAGAAAAAGCAGCGAATTCTATTCTTATCAAGTTGAACCAAATCGGAACTCTAACTGAAACACTAGAGACAATTGAAATGGCGAAGAGAGCAGGCTTTACTTGTGTTATTTCTCACCGTTCTGGTGAAACAGATGAGAGCATTATCGCGGACTTGGCGGTTGCTGTTAATTCTGGACAGATAAAGACTGGTGCTCCTTGTAGAATCGATAGGGTAGCGAAGTATAATCAATTACTTAGAATTGATGAAATGCTTGGCGATTTAGGTGATTACCTAGGAAAAGATGCATTCTATAACATTAGATAGTAATTTATCGATTGGGGTTTTTGACTCAGGTTTAGGAGGAGTCAGTGTCCTTAATACGATAGGGGAATTAATGCCGAATGAAAACCTTATTTATTATGGCGATTCGGCATTTGCTCCCTATGGAAGAAAGAGTTCAGAGGCAGTGATAAGCAGGGTCTTTGATGTAGTTGATGAGCTGATGGCTAGGGGAATAAAAGCCTTAGTCATCGCTTGCAATACAGCCACTAGCGTGGCTGCCTCTTTGCTTAGAGAAAAATATGATATTCCGATACTTGGTTTAGAACCCGCTCTAAAACCTGCAATTGATGCAGGGCATAAGAATGTATTGGTTCTTGCCACGGAAATCACCATAAGAGAAGAAAAGTTTGCTGCTTTGTCTAAAAAGTTTGAAGATAAAGCCCTTATCCACAAAGTACCAGCTAGTATGTTAGTGGATGTGGTAGAAAATGATAAGATCGATTTGAATACTGTTCGATTAGCTTTACATGATGCCCTAAAAACAGATGTCATAGCAGATTATGATGCTGTTGTCTTGGGCTGTACTCATTTTATCTTTGCTAAAGAACAGGTTCAACGCTTAATTCCTAATGCCATCATTTATGATGGGAATCAAGGGGTGAGCGAACATCTAAAAAATATTCTAAAAAGTAGAAAATTATTGAATCAAGGAAGTAAAAAAGAAAACTTATTTTTAAGTTCGGATCCGTTGATGATAGAGAGGTTTAAAAAGTATGGAAACAAATAATTATGATAATTATACCTTGATATTGGAACTTGATATACAACACCTTGATAAGAAAATTCAAGATTTCATTGATGATCATGCTAAAAAATCATCGCTTGAATCCGCTCTTTTAACGGAAAAATACATTCACAGAGTAAAAAAAATTAATATTCGAGAGCAAGCAAAAATCCACAAATGTTCGATGAAAAAAGTAAATGATGCGATGGAAAAAGCGGAAAGGAAGCTTTATAATTTTTTGCTCAGTTTTGTTTAAATATCCTTCCATTCTTTGTAAGATTAATTAAGAATAATGTAATAATTCTCCTATTGTAATGCTCCTATAATATAGCTATAATATTTCTCGTAATATCAACGAGTATTTTAAGCTGTAGTAAACATTGAAAAATATTGGAAAGAGGTAGGATGTGAAAGGGAAAAATTTAGCAATTATTGTTCTAATCGCCATTGTATGCTTTTTATCATATAAGATTATTACTAATGAAATGGATTTAAAGAAACAGTCAGCTCTCTTAGATGAGAAAGAAAAAGAAATAGAGAATTTAAAGTCAGAAGAAAATGATGATAGTGATGAAAGTTTAAAGGTCGATCAGACAGGTATTAAGCAGGAAGAAGCTTTAGAATTATCCGATTTTTTAAATAGTGAGGACGGATTAGAAACGCCTACTAGAGAGTATGGCGTAGAAGAAGTTGTTATCAATAATACAGGGAAAATTCTTACGTATATGGTTTATCCACAAGGTGGTATTAGTGAATTAGACAAAGCTTGTGAAAATTGGGTGAATGAAAGCCTAGAAAAATATGAAAGTGAAGAGGACCTCAGTGATGGAAACTTGCTAATAAGCTACAACTCTTATCAAGTAGGAGAACAGTATGTTTTAGTTGAATTTAAAGGTGAGTTTTACAGTTCAAGCTATGCCCATCCTATTTCATTCTTTGCCTCTTTTAACGCAGATAGTAAGACAGGAAAATTGCTTTCTATTGAGGATGTATTAGAAGCAAAAAAAATAGCTAAGTTAAAAGATTATGTGATACAAGAGTATCAGGTAGATGAAAACTTTATTGATGACGAATTTTTAGATGATTGGATGATTAGAGATAATGGCATAGAGATTGTTCTTGAAAAAGGAAAATACTTGCCAGAATCTGCAGGCACAGTTAGAGCGATTGCAAGTTATAAAATGTTGAATTCTTCAAGTGATACTCTAGTGAGCGCCGAGCTAGATCAGGACGTAAAAAAGAAGAAAAAAGAGCTTAATAAAATGGAACTTGATAATTTAAATAAGGTGAAAAACAAGACAGAAGGACTTGATGAATTAAGTATTGATCCTAATGAAAAATTGATTGCCCTCACTTTTGATGATGGTCCAGGAGCTCATACCGCAAGACTTTTAGATATCTTAAAAGAGCATAATGTAAAAGCTACTTTTTTTGTTCTAGGTTCACAGATAGATTCACACCCTGATTTATTGCAAAGGATGATAGAAGAAGAACATGAAATCGGTGGGCATTCGTGGACTCATCGTAGTTTTACTACATTATCTGATGAAGAGGTCAAAAAAGAAATTATGCAGACAAGGGCTAAGATTGCCTCAATTACGGGCTATGATGCTCTCTCTGTGAGACCTCCATATGGAGCATATAATGATAAGGTAAAGGAGCTAGGTAAAAACTTAGGGGTTCATTTTGTCAATTGGAATGTAGATCCTTTGGATTGGAAAACAAAGGATGCAAATAAAACCTATAATGCGATTGTTGATATAGCTAATCATGGGAATATTGTTCTATCTCATGATATTCATGTATCTACAGTTGATGCAATGGAACGAATTATTCCTGAGCTCTTGTCTAAAGGCTATCGCTTTGTTACAGTCTCAGAAATGTTAAGTCATGGTAGAGGCAAAATAGAGGCGGGAGAAGTCTATTTTAGCATGAATAAGTAAGATACTAAAAGTTTATTATAAAAAACCTGTGATTTTGAACTGATCACCAAAAGTTGAACTTAAAAATTTAACTTTAAGGAGGTCAGTTTTTTTTGTAAAGTAAAAATTATGCGTTGACTGTCTTGTCACCTGATTGACATAAGTCGATGTGTGTGCTATATTATTACATGGAGGTTGTTTTATGAATAGTACGAAGGAAAGAAGAGAAAGTATATTAGAAGTACTGATGAAAAGTTCTCAGGCAATCAGTGGTAGTGCTTTGGCTAAAATGTATGGTGTTTCTCGTCAGGTTATTGTGCAAGACATCAGCATACTAAAAAGTACTAATAATGATATTATATCAACAAATAAAGGATATAAAATTCTACAAAATGATTTGTGTCAAAGGGTTTTTAAAGTGAGTCACAGCTATGAGGAAATTGAAACAGAACTTACAAATATTGTAGACCTTGGTGGCAGAGTTCACGATGTATTTATATGGCATAGAGCTTATGGAAAAATACTTGCTAGCCTGGATATTAAATCAAGAAGGGATGTTAAACATATTCTAATTGAATTTGAAAAGGGAATTAGTAAGCCCCTATGTGTTTTGACCGATGGCTACCATTATCATACGGTTTCAGCAGATAGTGAAGAAATTTTAGATGAAATTGAGGCCAAGTTGGATGAAATTGGGATGTTAATCAAGGGTGATGAATAAAAATCATTTTAATAGGTCTATTTAAATGAGAAAGGATGCGATAATGAGTAAAAGTAAACTGAGTGTTTTTTTAAAGCGTAAAGACATCGAGTTTTCATCAAAAAGATATTTACAAGATGCCCTATCAGCAATGGCGCTAGGTTTATTTGCCTCTCTTTTAATGGGGCTTATTATTAAGATTATTGGTCAGCAATCTGTTAATGTATGGGGAGAAAGTTCTTTTAGTACTTTTATGCTAGAAACAGGTGCAGGGGCTATGGCTATGATGGGGCCTGCTATCGGTGTGGCTGTAGCATGGGGCTTAAAATCACCGCCCTTAGTTTTATTTGCGAGTGTTTTTACAGGTAGTATTGGAGCGACATGTGGTGGTCCCGCAGGAGCCTTTGTAGCAGCAGCGATTGCGGCTGAATGTGGTAAAGCGATTTCAAAGGAAACAAAAGTAGATATTATTGTAACACCAGTTGTTACGATTATTGTTGGTGCCTTAATAGCTTCTTTAGTGGGAACACTGATTGGAGATTTAATGACAGGTTTAGGAGCTTTGATCATGAGGGCAACAGAATGGCAGCCGTTTTTCTTTGGGATATTTATTGCTGTAGTCGTTGGATTAGCATTAACAGCTCCCATTTCCAGTGCCGCTTTATGTATGATGCTCGGACTATCTGGACTGGCAGCAGGAGCAGCTACCGTTGGTTGCAGTGCACAAATGATTGGTTTTGCAATTATGAGCTATAAAGAGAATGGTTTTGGTGGATTCATTGCACAGGGCTTAGGAACCTCTATGCTTCAAATTTCAAACATTATCAAAAATCCATGGATTCTCTTGCCGCCTACGTTAGCTGGGGCAATACTTGGACCAGTAGCAACGGTTTTCTTTAAAATGGAAAATAATTCAATGGGTGCTGGTATGGGAACCTCAGGTTTAGTAGGTCAAATAGGAACCTTTGCAAGCATGGGTTTTTCAACAAATGTGGCAATAAAAGTCGTTCTATTACATATTGTTCTCCCAGCCATTTTAACGCTTTTGATATATAAGATTTTAAAAGGTATGGGAAATATAAGCCTTGGTGATTGTAAGCTGGATATATAAGCTGCTGTACTTTATCAAAGGGAATAAAAAAGCTTGTTGAGTGACTGAACAGTCAATGCAACAAGCTTTTGTCATATATTAAGTATTAATTTTTATTTATTTTCGATACTAGCTTTGACAAAACCGTAGAATAGAGGATGTGCTCTTAATGGTCTTGACTTGAACTCTGGATGGAATTGTCCTGAAATATAAAATGGATGATCTTTCAATTCCAACATTTCTACTAGTAAGCCATCTGGTGATAATCCAGCAATCTGCATACCATTTTCTTCAAATAAATCCCTGTATGCGTTGTTGAACTCATATCTGTGACGATGTCTTTCATTGATTAAATCACTTCCGTATAGTTCTTTCGATTGTGTTCCTTCTACAAGTTTACAAGGGTATGATCCCAAACGCATTGTACCGCCCATATCTTCTAGGTATTTTTGTTCTTCCATCAAGTGAATGATTGGGAAGTCACTTTCTGTGTTAAATTCGGTTGAATCGGCACCTTTTTTACCAAGAACATTGCGAGCAAATTCAATTGCCATTACGTGTAAGCCAAGGCAGATACCAAGAGTCGGTATTTTGTTTTCTCTAGCATAATTCGCCGCTAAAATTTTGCCCTCTAAGCCACGAGAACCGAATCCGCCAGGGATTAAGATACCGTTTAAGTCCTTTAGCATATCTACCACGTTATCTTTATTGATATCTTCTGAGTCAATCCAGTCTATTTCAACGATGCTATCATTGGCTAATCCTGCGTGTTTTAGACTTTCTGCCACCGAAAGATAAGCATCCTTAAGAGCAACGTATTTACCAACTAATCCTATTTTCACTGTGTCCTTTAAGTTTCTTTCTTTTTCTACAAGAGCTTTCCACTTGCTTAAATCTGCCGTTCTTTTTTCTAAGGCTAAACACTCGCATACAATATCTGCTAGCTTTTGCTCCTCAAGCATCAGTGGCACTTCATAGATGGAATTAGCATCTGTATTTTGAATAATATTATCCACTGGTAGATTACAGAATAGTGAAATTTTAGCTTTTAAGTCATCAGTTAATTCGTGCTCAGTTCTTGCTACAATGACATCTGGGGTAATGCCTATTTCACGCAGCTCTTTTACGCTGTGTTGAGTTGGTTTTGTCTTTAGTTCTCCAGCCATTTTTAAGAAAGGTAATAGCGTCAAGTGTATAAACATCACTTGATCACGTTTTAGCTCATGTTTTAATTGTCTAATAGACTCCAAAAATGGTTGGCTTTCAATATCGCCAACAGTACCGCCTATTTCTACAATCACAATATCCGCTTGTTCTTTCTCTGCATTTTTTAGAATTCGAGATTTAATTTCGTTGGTTATGTGTGGGATTACTTGTACTGTTGCACCTAGATAATCGCCACGTCTTTCCTTTGATATTACAGTCTCATAGATTTTGCCAGTTGTAGCATTGGATAAATGATTTAGGTTGATGTCGATCATTCTTTCATAGTGACCTAAATCAAGGTCGGTTTCTGCTCCATCGTCAGTTACAAAAACCTCACCGTGTTGGTATGGGCTCATGGTTCCAGGGTCTACATTGATATAAGGATCTAGTTTTTGAACTGATATTTTAAAACCCCTTGCTTTTAATATTTTTCCTAATGATGCAGCGGTTATTCCCTTACCTAGTGAAGAAACAACGCCACCTGTAATAAATATAAATTTTGTATTCATAATTCCCCCAGAACTTTATTTTATCCTCAATTTATTCAACAATTAGTATATATTTTTTTGAGATTTTTTTCAAGTTAAATTAAGGTTAAATTATAAACGATTCTATTATGTTTGTTCTCTTCTAGTACGGCAAAAATAACTTATAAAAAAGTTTAAAGTTTTTACTACATTGACAATGGAAGCTTATTTACCTATAATAAGATACGAAAGGACAGGGGAAACATGACAAATGAAATAAATTATCATCATATAGTAAACAAACAAAGAGATTTTTTTAATACTGGTAAGACCTTATCAGTAGATTTTAGAATAGATGCGTTAAAGAAATTGAAAGATGAAATAGTAAAACAAGAGTTTAGTATAGAAGAAGCTCTGAAAGATGATTTGGGAAAATCAAGTTATGAAAGCTATATAGGAGAACTAGGTGCGGTTTTGCTTGAAATAGACTTTCACATAAAAAGATTAAAAAAATGGACAAAATCTAAGAGAGTAAAGACGCCTTTATTTTTAAAACCCTCACGTAGTAGGATTATGTATGAACCTTATGGTGTATCGCTTATTATATCCCCTTGGAACTATCCTTTTCAGCTTGCGATAATGCCTTTAATTGGAGCAATTTCAGCTGGCAATACTGCTCTTATTAAACCATCGGAGCATGCGCCTGAGACTTCCATTGTAATCAAAAAAATATTGGATGCATGTTTTGACCCTGCTTATATATCAGTAGTAAAAGGAGGGATTGATGAGGTTACTTGTTTACTAAAAGAACGATTTGATTTTATTTTCTTCACGGGATCCAATAAGGTAGGAAAAATAGTAGCAAGGGCAGCCAGCGAACACTTAAGTCCTGTTGTATTAGAGTTGGGTGGAAAATCTCCAGTAATTTTTGATAATGATTTTCCGATGAAACTTGCTGCAAAACGTATCATGATGGCAAAATGTTTAAATTCAGGTCAAACTTGCGTGGCTCCTGATTATGTTTTGATACCAAAAAATAGAAAAGAGGAATTTGTAAGAGAATGTGAGAGCGTTTTAAGAGAGTTTTTTCCAAATTCAGATTTAGAAAAGGTAGAGACATACAAGGATATTACAAGAATTGTCAACAAAGAACATTATAGTCGTGTAAAAAATCTGCTAGATGGAGAAGATGTTTTGTGGGGTGGCAAGTGTTTTGAGGAAGATCTAAAAATCCAACCTACGTTGATAGACTCAGGAGATATAAGAGATTACTTAGAAAATAGAAGAGAAAAAACAAGCATTTTAAAAGAGGAAATTTTTGCTCTTTTACTGCCTATTCTGACTTATGAGGATATCAATGATGTGATAAGATATGTAAAACAAGGAGAAAAGCCTCTATCATTATATTTATATAGCAATGACAAAATGATAAGAGAAAGAGTTTTGAAGAATCTTTCTTTTGGTGGTGGTTGTGTTAATGATAGTTTGATTCATTTGAGTAATCACTATTTACCCTTCGGGGGTGTTGGTGCATCTGGGCAAGGAACGTATCATGGGAAGGAGAGCTTTTTAACTTTTTCACATAAAAAAAGCCTACTATACTCTTCTAGCACAATAGACTTTAGTTTTAAGTATATGCCTTATACAGCAAAGAAGTTTAAATTAGTAAAGAAAATATTTAAGTAGTTTATTCATTATCTTATTGATTTATTCTTCCCACGAACTCATCGCCCCTAAGTCATAAACTGCGGTATATCCAGCATTGATGAGTGATTCAGCAGCTATACCAGAACGTCTACCGCTTCTGCAATAGACGATGATTTTTGTGTCTTTATCCTTGATTTTTTCTTCTATGCTAGTATCTAAGCTATCTAGTGGAATGAGCATACTACCCTCTATATGCTTTTCATCATATTCTCCTTGTGTTCTAACATCAAGTAGAATAGCACCCTCTTTTATTAAAGCCTTTGCTTCATCAGAATTTACCTCTATTACACTGGCTTTTTCTTCTGTTGTTCCCACTGATGTGTCATTACTTGAATCATTTTTTTGTGGATTATCACTTCCACACGCACTAAGTCCTATTATTAAAACAAATGATAGTGCGAATATAGACATTATTTTTTTCATACCGTCTCCTTTTATTCTATCAAAGTTCTATCTATATATACACTATTCATGCTAGATTTCAAACGCAATATGAAAAACTTTATTTTCATATAGTAGTTTGCATGCTGAAATACAGGGTAAAATCTAAGGTATAAGGTATGGCATAATAAAAGATAAAGAATGGGAGAAAGTTATGTGGGAAAAACAAATTGATATTAATCAAATAGCAGAAATTAGAACAAAAACAACTTTGTATTTTGGGGTAGGTGCTATTAATAAAATGGAATTTATAGCTGGTGATATGGCAAAGAGGGGCTTAGACAAGGTCTTAATTATGACTGGTAAGTCTTCATACAAAAAAACAGGTGCTTTTGATGTGGTAGAAAAACACTTAAAAGAAAACAAGATAGACTATGTTTTATATGACAAGATAACGCCAAACCCAGAACACACATCTGTGGATGAGGCAGTTCAGCTAGGTAGAGATTTTGGTGCAAAGGCGATTATTGGTATTGGTGGTGGTAGCGCTATAGATGCCAGTAAGGCAGCGGCTATCATGCTGGAATATCCAGAACAGACCTGTGCTGAGCTTTATGAAAACGAGTTTAAACCACAAAAAGCCGTGCCAATTATTGCCATCAATCTAACTCATGGTACAGGAACAGAGGTTGATAGGTATGCTGTGGTTTCGATTCCAGAAAAGCAAAAGAAGAACGGGATAGCGTATGAATTCATCTATCCTTTATATGCGATTGATGATCCTGCCTTAATGGTGAGCTTGCCAGAGTTTCAAACAATAGCGGTGTCATTAGATGCCTTAAATCATGTTTTTGAAGCAGCTACTAGCACAGTTGCTCATGCTTTTACTATCCTATGTGCGAAAGAGGCAACGCGATTAATCTATGAGTATTTACCAAAAGTAATTGACAATCCTAAGGATATAGAAGCTAGGTATTATTTAGCTTATGCGGCAATGATAGCGGGGGTTTCTTTTGATAATGGTAGATTGCATTTAACCCATGCTTTAGAACATCCATTAAGTGCTGTAAATACGGCGTTTACCCATGGTTTTGGTTTATCTATCTTACTGCCAGCAGTAGTAGAAAAGATTTTTGATGCTAAAAAAGAGATTATCCTAGATGTATTTCAGCCTATTTTTGGCGATGATGCCACTATGACTGCTCAGGAAGCGGGAGAAAAGATGAAGGCATGGCTAAAGACTGTTGGTGTGGATTCTACCCTAACAAAAGAAGGCTTTACAAGAGGTCAAATTGATTTATTGACAGACCACGTATCACTGAAAAAGTTATCTTATTCTTGCCCGGTAGAACCTACAAGAGAACTGGTACGTAGTATTTACGAAATGTCATTTTAACTGTATTTTTATCGATTGTACTTATAGAAAATGATTTAAGAGTTCTTGTGTTTCCATGTAAGCATAAGAACTTTTTTTTATGCTACAAAAAAGACTTGACTTTTTGAGTTTACTATTGTAAACTAGCTGTGAGATTACAGATGTAAACAGGAGTTTAAAATGAAAAATAATAATAACATAAGCATAGCCAATTCAGAACTTCCCATAATGAAGGTATTATGGGAAAAGGGAGAGCTGAGTTCTAAAGAAATTTTTGAAGGCTTAGAGGGAAATATCAGCACCCTAAAAACCTTGCTGAAGCGTTTGGTGGATAAAGGGGCTGTAGGCACCAATGAAGTCACATCAAGAACCTATACTTATTATCCCATCCTGAGCAAGAAAACTTATATAAATACTGAACGCAAGGGTTTTATTGCAAGGGTTTTTGATGGTTCAAAAAAGAAGATGCTGATGAATTTTGTGAAAGAGGAAAATATCAGCAAAAGCGACATTGAGAAACTGCTTGAAATGATAGATGAGCAGTAAAGTAACAAGGATGCAAAATATACCGTAGCCAAGTATAAAAACACCGAAACACACAGTTTTCTTCGCCTTCGTACTAATTTGACTTTATGATTAAGTATTAGTGGTAATTGTTGCAAGCACCAATTACCTTTGGTTAAATGGTGGAATAAAGTCAAATGGATTACTACGGTCTCAGCTTAGTACATATTTTGAGTGTCTCGTTTGTTTTTATATTCTGTCTTAATTGTATATTTTGCCCTGTGTTTTCAAGAGTGACTAAAAAAATAAAGCCCTCATCCTGAACGAAGCCGAAAGATCTTAGCAAGGTATGCAGGGCATTTACCAGTAGTGAGATCTCTCGACTGCACTACGTTCCGATCGAGATGACACGCTCTTGTCATTTCGACTGGACCGTAGCGTAATGGAGAAATCTCAACAAAGGATGAAAACAAAAAAACAATACAAGTAAAAGGAGGAATGATTCCCATGCTATCCACCATCTTCTACAAGCTATTAAACATGTCCTTAATAGCAGCTTTAATAGGTTTAATAATACTAGTGATAAGACAGTTTTTTGATAAGAAAATTCCACCCATCTGGAAGTATGTGATGTGGTCTTTGGTGATAATTGCTCTTATGATGCCGTATAAACTGAAAACTGATGTATCGCTATTTAGTGCAAATCATAAGATAGAACAGAGCATCTCAAAAACCATCGACAGGGTATTGGTCGAAGACAGTGTAAGTCTTCAAACAAGCCCAGCAGAAGGTAGTCATGTAGAAGAAATAGTTCCTGCTGGAAGGATAATTACACAAGAAGCATCCTACAACGAGTGGCGTAATAATTCCAATCAAGATGCCTTTAGCCTCTCTCTTCTATTCAACAAGCACTTTATTGTCAAAGAACTGATCCCTAGCGTATGGCTTTTAGGAACGCTTTTGATTCTATTAGCCTTTGCTTGGACACGTTTTAAACTCCTTAAAAGTCAAAATAATTCGAATTTAAATGACGAAGAATTTTCAAGAATCCAAGCGGTACTTAGCGACTGCAAGAGTTGCTTTCATATTCAAAAAGACATCCAGATTACAGTGCAGGATAATATCTCAAGTCCTGCCATTATGGGGATCGTAAAACCAACTATCTTTTTACCAAAATACGTTAGCGATATGAGTGAAAGTTCAATTTCTCATATTTTATATCATGAATTAGCCCATTATAAGAGAAAAGATACCTTAGTCAATTATCTACTATTACTCTTTAATGCGGTGTATTGGTTTAATCCATTGATATGGCTAATCTTTAAGTTTATACGGGATGACATTGAAATCTTAACGGATGAATTTGTAATAAATAAAATCGGTAAAGAACATAGTAAAAGCTATTCAAAGTCCTTAGTAGAGGTATTGGCAAATGCCAATAGGATTCCTTTTGTGCCTAAAATGCTCTGCATGGTGGATGGCAAAAAGAACATCGAGAGGAGAATCAGTATGATAAAACTAGGTGAAGGCTTCAAAAAGCATAAGTTGATAATATCCGTTGTATGCTTGGCAGTGATAGCACTTATTGCGGGGGTATTTTTAACCAGCAAAAAAATAGAACATAAGATAGCAATCTATACCCTAGAAGGCATGTATGATAAGAATGCTAATTATCAAGAATTAGTGAAAGACAAACAGCCTATTTTAACGGAAAAAGACATCACAGCCTATAATAAGGAAATGATGATGCTATTTTTAAGCGATGAAGTGATGCAAAAGTATCATAAAACTGTACAAAAACTTGACAGAAATCCTAATTTAATGGGCGGATCCCATATACTAGGGGTAGAGGGCGAGGGAAATGTATTTGTCATCACCATAGATGATACGCTTGCCATGGCAGGAACAGTTCATAGAGGTATTACGGTAAGTTATATTCCTGAAGGATTTCACATAGAAGATTGTTCAGAAGGAATGCGAATCTATCTTCCTCAATTTATGGATAGTCATAATATGGAGGATGCTTATTTTAATGACTTACAAAGAGAATATAAGACGCTGGCAAAAGCCTTTGAGGAAATGGATTTGTTAACGGATAAGATCTTTGATATGCCTTCAGATTACAAAAGTAAGTTTTATGATACAGATGCCTTATGGAAAAATAGAACAGAATTTGTAGGTGATAATTCTAAAGTGGGGGGCATCATCAATAACTTAGTATTTCCAGATGGTATGTCAGTCAATGGATTTAAAATAAATAGTGACAAGGAACCTTATTCACTTGAAATCTATTTAAAAGAGGATAAGAATTTGATAAGAGATATATCCAATAGAACGGAAAATGGCAAAAAAGCATTTGATTGTTTAGAAAAAAATGCCGCGATATTATTGACGCTAGTAAAAAATCTATCTAAGGTGGATTTTATCAATGATGATGATAAAACGCTTGATATTTCGTTTGTTGGCAATGACTTTGACGAAAAATTTAAAGATGAGTCGCTTGTAAAAAATTATTTTCCTATAGAAACTCTTCCGTATGACGCTATTAATGATATATTTGATTTCTATAGATTGTTTGATATGGATTTCGATTTTGACAAAGTGATGTATGGCGAATTTTTTGAGGGTGATGCTAGTACAATAAAAGAAATAGAAGAGGAAAACATCACTTGGGATATAGCACCTATGGTGTATGTGGATGGAAGCCTGTATATAATAGATTCGAAAAAAGCGGAAGCGGGTTCTAAATTACAAGAAGGATATAATTATATTGGAGATATTCAGTCTACAGTGGATGGCAGTGAGGAACCTAAAAAGAACTTTGAATCAAATGATTATTCTGTAGGGGCAAAGGTTTATAAAAAAGACGATGTCTTCATGCTAGAAGGACGAAATGGAAAATATCAGCGATTTATCAAAGTGAAGCAAACAGAAGAAAATATGGTAGAAAAAGATATAGTAAAATATACAGAGGAAAATAATCCACTGGCTGATAAAGTAGAAAAAAACCTAGAAGACTTACTGAAGCTATATCCTGAAGATATTGATAAGCACGATATACAAAATGAACTTGCTTACGATAATATACTTAAAATGGGGGATGACGCACTAAATTACATGCTGAATGAATTTAAAAATGGACGTGGAGCAAAAAATAGGGGCGTTATCATGATGCTTGCTTGCCGTGAAATATTAGGCGCCAAAGATAATGTAGAAGGGGACTTTTATAACGGCATGGATTGGTATAAGCAGTTTGTGATAAGAGAAGAAGTAAAGGTCAAAGACTTTGAGTATTTTGGTGATGATGAAGTTCTTAACTTAGTATATAATACCAAGGAACTCTACGACACCTTGTCTAACTATTTTGAAGACGGTGGCTTTGCAATAAGTGCGGTAACGATAGAGGATAGCATTTATGAAGAAGATTACTTAAAAGTGTTTTTCCATTTACGATTTAGTAAGTTTAAATTATATAAAGATGATGATAAGGACTATATCTTAGATGAAACAGGTGGTTTATCAGCACCTTTTGCCATCACTTATAAAAAAGATGACAAGGGCAAGTATCAATTTGTAAGTTATGATATGGCAAAAGATGGTGCCTATTACGCTCCTTCTATTGAGGAATTTTGCACTACCCCAGTAACGCATAAAGAAATAGAGGGCTTGGCAGATACTTTAATAAATAATAACTCGGATGAATTGGATAAAATAATGACAGATAACATGGCATCTCATCTAGCGAAGTATAAAACCTTAACCTTATACGACCCGTATGGTTATGAAAAATTTAAAATATATGATAATGAAAAAATAAAAAATCGCGAATATGAAGAAATCAAGCCTGCAAAGAAAATGCATTTTCCTCTTGATTCTAAATATCATGAAATCACCTCTTATTTTGGTAAAAATGCCTCACCTACGGGTGGCGAGCATAAAGGGGTAGATATAGCGGCACCAAAGGATAGCAATATCTATGCTGCTTTGGGCGGTGAAGTCATTGTTTCTGAATATGCTGATTCTGAGGGCGAAAAAATAGTGATAGACCATGGCAATGGCTTACAAACTGCCTATGCTCATGCTAGTAAAAGACTAGTTGAAAAGGGGGATAAGGTCAAAGAGGGTGATGTGATTGCCACCGTTGGTGCTACTGGGAAAGCTACGGGAAATCATCTGCACTTTGAGGTGCTAAAAGAGGGCGTACATATTGACCCATTACCTTATTTGATTCAGCCCTAATATGACAGTTTGGCTATTGCATTAAACGAAAAGCTAATGCAATAGCCTTAAATGTATTGTTTTGTACTTTATTTTTTATAATATAGTTTTTTAAAGATTTTGATACAAGCCCAAGTGATAAATGTCCAAAACATAGTTTGTATAAGAACTAGTGTTATCCCTATCCAAGCTAACTCAGGTGCTAAATAACTACTTCCAAGTAGTCCCCAAGTGCCAATATTATACTGACCTTTTTGTGGATGATGGATAGTTATAAGGAAAATATATAATATTAAAACTATATACCAAGTTGATAATTTATCTGTTATAAAAATCATCCCTATTAGCACTATTAGCGTTGTAAAAATAGCGATAATTAAAGTTCCCTCATTCCCATACAAAGGATAATCTGTATTAGGCATGATAATAAATAGCATGAGATATAATAAAAAATACATTCCTACTATACCTATTATTTTTTTCATTTTATCCCCCTACTTATTGATCGTAGTATAAACTATAACGTTATGTTACACATCACATTCCGTATAAAACGAGCTTGTTCTAATGTGATTATTTTAACATATTATGTATTGATAGTCAATTTACAAT
>PDWI01003648.1_pt1 | contig 37194 bp, 31 predicted proteins | sample 1430891 | NCBI WGS metagenome assembly PDWI01 (sample SAMN01162508, study PRJNA174530) | Oral metagenome, whole genome shotgun sequencing project. | biome: Marine environment; feature: Marine mammal; material: Swab sample of the gingival sulcus; isolation source: swab sample of gingival sulcus... | reverse complement strand
CTAAAAGACTAGAAACGCAGTTAGTTCTCTGCAACTTCCTTTTCTAAAATTAATGATTTTGCTCTTAATTCCTTAACAATACAAAACTAAATGAAATGCTGGCTAGCACGGAATGGATAAAATAGTCTTCCTTGAAAGCTTTCCAGTTTGTGCCGGAACAAACTCTAGTTCGTTCCGCTGCAAACTACAGTCCGTACCCGAACAAACTTAAAAAAGTGATGTGTCCTCTGAAGGTTGGACATTGCCAGGAATTTAATGAAAAAGTATTCAGAGGAAAATTTATTGTCTATGGTTCGTGATTATGAACGAGGTATTCCAGATTTTGTCTTAGCAAAACTCTATGTTATAGATGTTAAGTAGGTTCATGTTTTGTTGGAACGTTATGCTCTTTATGGCGTTTAAGGTTTAAGCAAACGAGCTCAAGTCCCTACAGCTCAGATTTTAAGGCGAAACTAGTTAAGCTACATCTAAAAAAACGGGTGCTACAATTCCTTACGTTATAACTTATAAATAAATGTTTTATTGATTTTATTTGAGAGCTACATCAGGTATTGGCGTAGCTCTCTTTTTACTTTTGTTTAGAATTAAACATAGAGGAAGATTAAATTGTTAGAGGAAAAGATGAAAGTCATACATATATCAGATACACATTGCAGGCATAAGGGTTTAACGGATTTGCCAAAGGGAGATATTTTGGTGCATTCGGGGGATTGCACAAATATTGGAAATGAAGCCGAACTTTTGGACTTCCTTTATTGGTTTTGCGACTTAGAAGGCTATCAATATAAGCTTTTTATTGGAGGTAATCACGACCACTTACTTTATCGCTCGCACATTGAGGGTTTGCCTAAGAACTGCCATTACCTCTGTCATTCTTCTGTAGAGATAGAAGGAATTAAGTTTTATGGTTTGCCAATGTTTCCCGAAGATGAAATCAGTGGCTATTATACTCAATCTATTGCTTCTATTCCAAAGGATACCGATGTGCTTATTTCTCATCAACCGCCTTATGGCATTTTAGATTTTGCAGACGGCGTGCATTATGGCGATGGTAGATTACTAGCTCAAGTGCTAAGGAGAAAGCCTCGCTTTCATCTCTTTGGTCATATCCATTCGGCTTATGGCCTTGAAAAAGGACAGTACACAACCTTTGTGAATTCTGCGACTTGGAACGAAGATACAGAGACTATGCAAGAAGCTCAGAGCCTATTGCTTGAGAAAGATTTTTTTTGAGAAAAGTAAGAGTTTTGGAAGTAAGCTTTGACTTTAGATAGGGGATTTGTTAGCTTTAGGGGATAGGAAGGTAGATTTTCTTGAGGCATTCGGCATATTCTTCCTCGGCTTGGCTGTTGATTGTGATGCCACCTCCAGAGCGATAATAATAGTTTCCTGTTTCGTCTTGCTCAATAAAGCGAATAAGTACTGCCGAGTCAAGGCTCTCGCCATCAAAGACGCCCCAAACACCTGTATAGAACCCACGTCCAAGCTTGCCTTCAGCCTCACGAATTACTTCACAGGTTCTGAGCTTTGGAGCTCCAGAGATTGAGCCAGCAGGGAGCAAAGCTCTGAAAATATCTCCAATATTATTACGCCAATCTCTAGGGAGTTTGCCCTCCACTTCGCTAGACATCTGATAGATACTGCCCTTGAGCGTCTGGATAAGTAAGAGGAACTTAAAGCGTTTGACTTGGATATTTTCTGCTACTCGGTTGAGGTCATTACGCATTAAGTCCACGATTGTACAATGCTCACAAGCCTCTTTGTAGTCGGTTAAAAGTTTTTCTTGGGCATTTTCCTGCTTAGCGTCAATCGTCCCTTTCATAGGATAAGTGGCGATTGTATTGCCCTTGATACGGACAAAGCATTCGGGCGAGAAAGACAAAAAGCGATGAGGAAAGTATAATTTATAAGGAGCTTGGCAGTGGGGAAAGAGTTGTTGAAGACTTGTTGATAAAGTAATAGGGGTGCGTAAGCTAAGGTTTAGTAAAAAGCTATCTCCATTGTGGATAGCTTTATGCACAAGCTTAAATCTCTGTTCATAAGTTGTAAAATTCTCGGCATTAACGCTGGCTATAAAAGGAGGCTCTCCGATAACTTTAGGTAGTGTTGTAGGGAAGTGATAGTTGTCTGTCGAAAACATCAGCCCACTACTTGGCTGAAGTTCGTCAAGAGGGAGGCATAAGCCTTCTTCTCCATCGTAATCAAGTAGAAAAAAGAAAGGCTTGGACTGCTGTCCAAGCTCATTCATTCGCTTAAGGCAAGCCTTAAAACTGGAAGTAGATAAAGGGTTGGACATCTGCAGAACGCATTTGAATAACTAAGACAATCAGAGCCGTTACAATCAATACCTGCATTGGGAAGCTAGAAGAACCGATATAATTACGGAAACTCTCTTCCGATTTTTTGCCCATAAAGTGCAGAATGTAACCCAAGATAATTAATACAAAAACTATGCGATAGCCGTCAATAAATTGGAGTATAACCTCTGGGTGGAAGTTGTTCCATATCTGTCCCAATAGTTCTCCGACTTTATCCATATTCTCTGCACGGAAGAAGATGAAGGTAAAGACAACAAAATGGAAGGTAATCAGACGAGAGAGCCAAAGCTTCCACTTGGCTTTTGGAGCACCTTCTTTCCTAGCAAAACCAAGTTTTGAGAGCAAACTTCTATAAGCCTTGTGAATAGCAAGAGCTACTCCGTGCATTGCTCCCCATAAGATGAAGCGAAGAGCAGCACCGTGCCACAAGCCTCCTAGAAGCATTGTGATGAATAGGTTTGCATAGGTACGCATACGTCCTTTTCTATTGCCCCCGAGGGGAATATATAAGTAGTCCTTGAGCCAAGTAGAGAGTGAGATATGCCAGCGTCGCCAAAACTCGGTAATGTTACTTGATTGATAGGGCGAGTCGAAGTTTATATTGAAACGGAAACCCATCAGCAAGGCAATACCTATTGCAATGTCCGAGTAACCTGAGAAATCACAATAGATTTGTAGCGAGTAGCCATAGCTCGCCATTAGGTTCTCAAAACCTGTGTATAAGGTTGGTGCTTCAAAGACTCTATCGACAAAGTTGAAACTGATGTAGTCAGAGATAATTGCTTTCTTAAAAACACCACTAATAATAAGAGCTAAAGCTTCCGAATAAAGTGCTTTAGTTAGGAGGGGAGCTTTGTAAATTTGGGGAATGAAGTCTTTTGCCCTAACGATAGGACCTGCTACAAGCTGAGGGAAGAAAGAAACATAGAAGAGGTAATCAAAATAAGATTTAAGGGGCGTTACTTGCCTACGATAGACGTCAATGACATAGCTCATCGTCTGGAAGGTGTAGAAGGAAATCCCAACAGGTAAGAGGATATTCCATCTAGACCAAGAGCTTTCGCCACTCATTAGCCCAATATCTTGTAGAAGCATTACAAAGGTGTCGCCCAAGAAATTGAAATACTTGAAGTAAGAGAGGACGGAGAGGTTGATGACAACGCTAAGCGTTACAAGCTTCTTTCTAAAGTTATCGTCATTGCTATTGTGCATTACGCTTGCGATGATAAAGTCGCTAAGTGCTGAAAAACAAAGTAAGATGACGTGCCAGCCACTACTTTTATAGTAGAAAAAGAGCGAAAAGGCAAGGACGTAAACAATGCGAAGTTTTAGCCTATTACGAAGCGTTCCATAGATTGGGAGAAAGAGTAAGAAGAGGAAGAAAAATAAACCACTCGTGAAGATGATTGGACTCTCACTATGATAAGTTAGCTGATTAAGAAGCTTTTCCCAAGAAATAAAGGCAAACATTTAATGAATGATTTAGGAGGGTTGATTGTTTAATTCAGAACCTTCGACAAATTTAATTAGAGCTTCGGCAATTGCCTTGCCAAATTGATTATAAATCTTTGCTGAATAATGAATATGGTCTTTTCGCATTAAGCCTTTAGAGAGCCAAGATTGTGTTTGCTTTAGAGAGCCATAGCGTTCGTAGAGGTCTATGAGTCCATAGCTTTTGTTGCGTGCTAGATATTTAAGCGTTTGGCTTGCTTTCCTCGTCTGCTTATTGTAGGTGTAATAAGTAGCATAGCGACGGCGATAGATGCGAGTGCGATGTCTGAAGTATGATGCTGGGGGCGTTGTCAGAATAATCGGGAGGTCGGGAAGCTCTTCCTCTAGCATTGTGAAGAAAACTTCCATATTAAACTTCATTCTCTCAGGCGAAAAGCGATGCGTATAGCTGTCGTTCGTGCCAAGAGATACTATCATTAAGTCTGGTTCGAAGTCTACAATATCTTGTATCTTCTCGCTTGAGCTGAAAGTCAGATAAGTTGCCCCGTTAATTCCCATAGGCTCTACTTTGACGAGTTCTCCGTAACGTTTCTGCAACTCATCACGGATGGGGTCTGTACAGAAGCCTTTCTTGATATGGCTATCTCCTAGATGCAGAATACGAATTGCCTTGCCCTCTTCTTTGCTCTTGCGAAGCGTTGTGAAGATTTCTGTAAATTCTCCCTTAGGGATAAAGTCACTCTTCTGAGCTTTTAAGCTTTGGCTCAGCCCAAAACTAACGAGCAAACAGAATAAGATTATCTTGTTGTATTGTTTATTTATCATAATAGTATTTTTCAATTATAAGAGCGTTATATAGTTGTTCGCTCACAAGTTCTCCTCCTTTGTGGCTTAGGTGGGTGTAGTCCTTGCCAACGAGTCCCTTCTTTGCTAAAGCTTTTACGCCTCCCATTTGCTGAACTGCGTCAAAGATTGACCAGAATGGTAAACCTTTGTCTTGAGCGATAAGACGCTGTTGCTTTAGGAGTGCTAGGGTATTCTTATGTAGCTGATGTCCACTTTTCTGATCACGGTCAGAAACCCCTAGGAGCAATATGTCCGTCTGAGGGTAGTACTTCTTAATCTTATCTATTACAATAGACATCTGTCTACGATAGCCCGAATACTCAGTTCTCTTTTTGCTAACGACGTTTAGTCCGTATTCAAGAACGATGAGGTCGTAGGGACGAAGTGATGCAAAGGAGCGACTTAAAGCATTGTCTATTCCTCCGAGTTGAATTCCCGAAGCTCCTCGCAGAGCATAGTTGTCTAAAGTAATGCCTTCTCGCCCTTCTAAGGCAACCCCGAAGACTTTGAGCTGTTCTGCTCCTTCTAGAACTGATAGTGTAATGCGTTTCTGTGCTTTCCCCTTGTATAGGCTTAGGCTTTTCATTGTATTGCCTGTAGTTCTTAGGGTTCTCGCTGTCGTTTCGCCTCCAATCTTAATACTTATGGTAGCGTCTGCCCCTGCTGTATAATAAAGTGTTGCTTGTTCGAAGCAATCAGCCCCATTGGGCATTTGGTAGCTAACCCAAGCTCCATCTTGAGCAACGAACTTATGTCCAGAGAAAATCTGCTGACCATTTCCTGCTTTTAATACGGACTTATCCTCCCATCTCTTGAAGTGATGAATAATTGACTTGCGATATGCTGGAGCTTCAGTCCACATTCCCATAAAGCCAACGCCTAAGCCTCCAAACTCTTTTTGCAAACGTTTTCTCAGAGGTGCAGTGAAGATGTCTGATTCTATAAAGGAATCTCCGAGAAAAGCAATGCGAAGAGGTCGGTCTAATGTCTTAATATTTTTTAGTTTGCCAAAGAAATTTTCTAGAGCATTTGCCTCTTTGCTGAAATCCTCTATTGCTAGGAAATGCTTAGGGTCAATGTCTAGTTTTTCTCTTATTTGGCTAATTTGTTCTAGACGCTCGTCTTGTTTAGACGCTTTTTTCCTTGGTTTTTCCTTTTCTCTGTCAGTTATGTGTCTATGGTTCTCATTTGTTTTTACTTGTACTTTTTGAGGTAACTCTTTTTCGTCTTCTTCGCTGTCCTCATCTGTAAGTCGCACATCTGCCAGCATATCAATGCTTGAGAAATCAGTATCTTGAGGGACAAGGAAGTTTAGGACAAAGAGCGAACCTGCTACTGCAAACATCAGTAGGCAAAAACGTTTGAAATAATTTATGTTATTATCGCTCATAATCGAATTTGTTGTTGTTAGTCGTAATTAATGTATCCCTACAAAAATAATATAATTTACTTGAAAAATTTTATTCTTTGTAGAGAAGCATTTGACAATTTTTGCAATCAAAGTCTAGACGTATACGTTGTCCCTCTCGTTCTAGATAGAGAGGTTCTTGATAGGGCATTTGCTTTGCACCATCTACACGATGGCAATAACCTATTTCATAGCGTAAGCAATGCTTGGTTGTCATTAGCTTAGCATCTTTTACTGGCTTTAGTTCGTATGCTTTTTCTAAGGTCTTATACCCTAAGCTTTGATAGTGCTTTTCTGCTAAATGGTTCGCAATGTTGGCACGATAGTCTAATGATTGTTTGAGAGCCTTAGCCTTATCTTTTTTCTTTTTCTTGGAGTTATGCTCACGATTGCTAAAGTGCATTGTGATAGCTTTAAGTAGTTGCTCGCTTGCTTTTCGGCGTAGTTCTCCAAGACGAGATAGGGGAATGAATAGTTCTCTCCCTCCAAAGTCTAATTCTATGACGGAAGCTCTGAAGATACTATCACCAAACTTATTTAGTTCTTTCTCAATACGTTGTTTATCAAAGCGTTTTGCTCTCTCGATAGGGAGCTCAAGGCTTGCTGTAATCTCTAGACGAGGTAAGTCAATGGGGCTAAGGTCTAGGGCAAAACCCCAAGATGTCGCTCTAAGCCTAACCTTAATATCCCAAAGCCTCGTCGCTGTATTACCTGCAAGTTTTCGTTCAAACTCAATGTCGTAGTTGCGAAAGATTTCCGAACCTTTTGGTAGATTAAGGGGACGTGCCAAGGAGAATGTACCATCAGGATTAACTTTGTTGATACGAATGCCTCCACTCTCTCCTTGTGGTGTAATGTAGCAAAGCCCATCTCCATTGTTTAGTTTTGCACGGGCTTCAGACGATAGACGCCAAACCGTACCCTTAGATTTCTCTAGTTGAGCTAGATACTCTCCTTGACTTTTAGGGGAATGTGGGTTAATCAGAGAAGGAATACGTTCTGTCATTCCCTTATGTTTATGTTCTAGTTGATAGGAGGTAAATCCACGGTTAAAGCTTTTGTTTGCTTGAGGGATAAAGCTAATTTTACTGTGTCCAAAAGAAGCTCGGTAATATTTCTCTGGATTAGCTTCTATTAGTTTGTCTAGAGCTTGACGATAGTAAGCGACAATATTTTTAACGTAGCTAATACCTTTTAATCGCCCTTCTATCTTAAAAGACGAAACGCCAGCTTCAAGTAATTCGCCTAATATCTTTGAGCGATTAAGGTCTTTAGGAGAGAGTAGATGTTCGTCCTGTCTAATAATTCTTCCTCTAGCATCACTGAGGGTGTAGGGTAGGCGACATTGTTGCGAACAATTACCTCTATTGGCAGAGCGTCCAGTGAAGGCTTGTGAAATATAACAGCGACCACTATAGCTAACGCATAAAGCTCCGTGGACAAAGACTTCAAGAGGTGTATGGACTTCGGTACTAATCTGACGAATTTGTTCCAAGTTTAGTTCCCTTGCTAGGACAATCTGCTCGAAACCTAAGGCTTCCAATTGTATTGCTTCTTCGGGTGTAGTTGTATCACATTGGGTACTTGCGTGCAAGGGTAGGGGAGGAAGGTTCATCTCTAGAATACCCATATCTTGAATAATGAGGGCATCAACCCCTGTTCTATAAATATCCCAAATTAAGGCTTCTGCTTCCTCTAATTCTTGGTCGTAGAGTATCGTGTTTAGAGCAACGTAAATCTTTACACCATAAGCGTGAGCAAAAGTGCTTAGTTGCTGGAGGTCTTCGAGAGATACTCCAGCACTAGCTCTTGCCCCAAAGCGAGGAGCTCCAATATAGACTGCATCTGCTCCGTGAAGTATTGCTTCTCGTCCAGTGGCTAAGTCCTTGGCTGGTGCTAATAGTTCTATTGCTCTTGCTTTTCCCATTCGTAGTTTTTTGTATTACATAATAAAAAAGGAAAAAAAGCTCCATAAGAGCTTATATAAAAATGTATATAAGCCCTTACTTAGCTCCTCTATATCCTTCTCCTAATCTAAGGGGAAGTTTTTTCGTCTTTTAGTTATAACTTTGTGCCGTAGGCAAGGTCGCCTGCATCACCCAAACCTGGGATAATATAGGCTAGTTCGTTTAGCTCTTCATCAATAGCTGCTACCCAAAGATGTATATTTGCTTCAGGATAACGCTTTTCTAAATAGTCAACAGCTTCACGGCTTGCAATAATAGAAACTAGATGTACTTCTTTTGGCGTTCCTTTAGTTAGCAATGCCTTGTAGGCAAGTTCCATTGAACCTCCTGTCGCAAGCATTGGGTCTACTAAAATAAGTGTTTTATCATCTAGACAAGGAGAGGCTATATACTCAATGAAGATGTCAAAGTTTAGACGATCTTTATGTTTACGATATGCTGAAACAAAGGCATTTTCTGCTGAGTCAAAGTAACTAAGGAAGCCGTGGTGGAAAGAAAGTCCTGCACGGAGAATTGTTCCAAGAACCACTTTGTCTTCTACTTCAGCACAGCTTGCTACCCCTAGAGGAGTCTGCACATCAACCATTTTGTAATCAAGGGTTTTGCTTATCTCATAAGCCATAATTTCTCCTACACGTTGGATATTCTGACGGAAACGCATTGAGTCTTTTTGTCTATTTACGCAACGCATTTCTGCGACGAAACGGCTTAAAAGAGAGTTTTCCTCAATTAGATGGATTGTATTCATACGATTTCTTCTTTATTATGTAATAATATATGCTATCCTAGCAAAGGTACAAAAAAAAAGAGAATTAGCCGAAAACTAGCTTACTGCTCAAGGGCAATCACTACTTGTGTCCTAAATAAATTTTGTATTTAAGAAGTAATCTTCTTTTTGATATAAAACACTTGCCTAAGGGCGAACTTCATTTCCCCTTCAAGTCTTTGAAGGGGAAATTTTTTCTTTTAGGTAATTTTCTAAACTTAAACACATCTAAAACAGGATACTACATCCTTATTTAGGACACGTGTGGGCAATCACATAAAAAATACTTGTGTTCTAAGTAAATTTTGGAAGTATTCATTTAAGGCTTGTTAATCTACTCATTTCGGTCGTTGAGATGGTCGCTGAGCCTGTCGAAATGAACCCAAAGCTACTTGCCGAGTCAATTCCTATGAAGTGGGAAGGGAGTAGCTGAATGCGATGGCGTGGGGCGATGCATTGAGTTGAGAAGAATTTAACTCCTAGCTCCTAATTCAAAACTTATTACACGACGGCGTGAAAAACTTTTCACGCCGTCGTGTAATTTATTTCACTCCGTGGTGAAATAAAATAAGTTCTTGCTTTCTTGACGAAAAACTTCGTTAGTCTTTTGCTTGTCAAGGCAGAGTTTAGGCAAACTTGCTCAGCTTTCTTTGCTTAACGAAAAGGAGATATACCTAATTGAAAGGAATTTGTTTGATTTAGCTTAGTTCTTATACCTAAAAGTTGGTAGTTTAGAGGAAATATATTACCTTTGTCTGCATAAGAAAGAAGGAAAAGAATCTTATCACTTAAACGGTTTTAATTTTTCATAAGTATTTTATGTAAGTGTAGAGATTAACTTGTCTTTTTTAGAATTTTCTTGGCTATGTTGCCAAGTTATAAGATATATTACTTGTAGTTTTTAAGTTTGAAAGAAGGAGGGTTAGTGTCTATGTGAATAGCTGCTAACCTTCGTTTTTTTCTTCTCCCTTAGAACAAAATCACGATAAGACTGATAGAGCTAATAAACAGCCAAAGAAGAATAGCCATAAGAAAGGACTTATAACCAATACATTTTAGAGCTTTTAAAGAGAGTGAAGCTCCAATAAAAAACATTGTTAGGGTCATTGCTCGACGTGCTAGGTCACTAATAAATGCACCAAGCTTAGGGAAATCCTGAAGTAAATAAGTGTTTATGAGCATTGCACAAACAAAGTATAATATGAAGTAAGGAATGCTAATCTTCTTTCCCTCTGATTTGAATAATACTGATGAAAGTAAGGCTAGAGGGATAATCCATAAGGCTCGTGTAAGCTTAATCATCGTAGCAATCTCTAAGGCTTCTTCCCCATAAGCAGAGCTTGCTCCAACGACAGAACTAGTGTCGTGTATCGCAATAGCTGTCCAAGTACCAAACTCTTGCTGACTCATCTGAAGGTAATGCCCAATCGAAGGGAAAATAAAAAGTGCGACTGCATTTAGAATAAAGACGCTCGCTAAAGCAACGGAGATTTCTTCGTCTTTTGCCTTGATGACAGGGGCTATAGCTGCTATGGCACTACCACCACAAATAGCAGTCCCCGAACTAATTAGATAGGCAGTGTTCTTTTGTACTCCGAGGAACTTGTAACCGAGTAACATTCCTACTATAAGTGTCGCAAAGACTGATACAATAGTAAAGGTCATACCCTCCGAGCCTGAGGCAAGTGCTGAATGTAGGTTCATTCCGAAGCCTAAGCCAATGATTGCATATTGAAGTAATCTTTTGGATACTTTAGTGTTAAACTTTGGATAAGCTTGCCCGAAGATGAAGGCATAGCTTAGTCCCAAGAATAAGACAAAGGCAGGACTTATATATTGAAGATATGGGTGTAATAGAGGGATGTAGTCTAGTAGCAATAGAAGTGTCAGAAGCGTGATAGTTAAGATATAAACCTTTTCTCCTCGGCTTTGCTTGAATAGTTTGTTGAGTAATTGCATTTTCTTCTATTATTAAGCAAGAGAACTCCCCCATATTATCATACGGAGGAGTTCTCTATTCGTTAGTTTATTATATTTTTTGCCGAAGCATTACTTTGCTTTTACACTCTTAAGCTCTATCGTTGCTGACTTTACTCCCTTGGCACTAGCAGTGAAAGTAATCTTTCCTGCTTGATTACTTGACTCAACAAGTGCTGTTAATTGTCCAGAGAATAAGTGGTGATAAGGTTTGTGGAAAAGGTCTGTTGAGGCAGGATTTCCTGATGCAGCAGCACGGAAATGCCCAGCTCCATTAACACTGAAGTTGATTAGACGGTTGTCGTTTGGAATTAAGTTGCCGTGCTTATCCACAACTTTTACTCGGATAAAAGCAATGTCTTTGCCATTGGCCGTCAATCTCTTTCTATCGACAGATAGCTCGATGTGATGAGGAGTGCCTGCTGTGTGAACTTCTTTTACCTCTGCAACTTTTCCATTCTTGTCATAAGCAACAACCTTAACAGTCCCTTTCTCATAACGTGTATTAAGCCACATCAAGCGATAACGCTTCTGACGCGTGAAGTCTTGACTTCCAACTTTGGGCTCTGTTCCAGCAATCTTAATTGATAAATCCTTGGTTTTTCGTCCTTGGCTCTTACCATTGATGAAAACTTCAGCTGTAGGATAGCTCGTGTAGACGAAGATAGGTGTTACCTCGCCTTCACGACCTTCCCAATTCCAGTGGGGAAGAACGTGCAAGGTCTGCTTTTCCTTATTCCAATGACTACGATATAGATAAAATCTATCCTTAGGAATACCTGCTAAATCAACAGCCCCAAAAAGAGAACTATGGCTTGGCCAATTGCTGTAATATGGGGTAGGTTCGCCTAAATAGTCAAAGCCAGTCCAAATAAACTCACCCATAGCGTAGGGGAGGTCTTCGTGTCTAATCCAATCATCTTCGGGAAGATTGCTCCAGCCACAATGCTCTACATCATAACCCGATGACTGATGGTCATCATACTTTGCCATAGACTTGCGTATAACTGGGAATTTATAGACTCCACGTGAGCTAACAGTTGAACAAGTTTCACTTCCAAGGATAAAACCTTGAGGTAAACGCTCGTGAGCTTCTTCCAGCTTAAATGGACGATAATTAAAACCTGCGACATCAAGAAGCCCTGCCATTCCACTATACATTACACCATCGGGATTGTCCATTCCGTTAGTAACGGGGCGAGTTGGGTCTTCACGGTGACAAATATCTTGTAGATGTTTTGCCATTTTAGCTCCTTGATTGGAAGGTTGTTCCGTTACTTCGTTACCAATGCTCCACATTACAATAGAAGGGGCGTTGCGATATTGACGGATAAGATTTTCTAAATCTCTCTCGTGCCACTCGTCAAACTCAAGGTTATAACCATTTGGGACTTTAGCTCCAGACCAAGAATCAAAACTCTCTGCCATAAGCATAATACCCATTTCGTCACAAAGCTTTACAAACTCTAGAGCAGGCATATTATGACTTGTACGGATAGCATTTGCACCCATATCTTGCATAATGCGAATTTGACGACGCATAGCTGAAACGTTTACAGCTCCACCCAAAGGTCCAAGGTCGTGATGCAGACAAACTCCCTTGAACTTAACCTTGCGCCCATTAAGGAAGAACCCTTCATTTTGTTTCAGTTCGATAGAACGAATTCCGAAGCGAGTGCTTGTGCTATCTAAGAGTTTGCCATCTTTATAGAGGGAAACCGAATAGGTGTACATATTTGGTTTGTCAATGTCCCAAAGTTTAGGATCAAAAACGGTCATATTTGCTCGGAAAGTTGTGTCGGTAAGCCCTGGGTAAAACTGCTTATTCGATTTTGCTCTACTAATGATTTTTCCCTTTTCGTTCAGGATATGAGCTACAACATTAATTGCTCCATTTTTCAGCTCCCCAAGGTTTGCAACAGCTGTTTCTACCTTGACGAGTGCATAATCTTTAGTGATTTCTGGAGTTGTTACACGGTTGCCCCATTTAGCAATATGGATATCTGGAGTAATTGTTAAGTGAACATTGCGATAAAGACCAGCCCCTGGATACCAACGACTGCTTTCGTGTTTATTCTCCAAACGTACGGCAAGCGTATTGTTTATGCCTCCTTGAACGTAAGGTGTTATGTCTACATAGAAAGTATTATACCCATAAGGCCAATAGATTACTTCTTTTCCATTGACATAGACACGGGCGTGGCTCATCGCTCCGTCGAAAGTAAGCATTACTTTTTTGCCCACTAGGTCTAGAGGTAAGTCCAGTGAACGACGATACCAACCTGTGCCAACGAAAGGAAGTCCCCCTGTTCGTCCTGCGTGTTCCATCGCTTTTTTCTGTCCATCTTGTGCGATGGCTAGGTTTTGCTGGTCGTTTTTATAGCTGAAAGGACCATAAATAGCCCAATCGTGTGGCACTCGAACCTTTTGCCATTGCTGGTCATTGAAATTCGGATTCTTAAAGTTTGGATTATCTTGACGAGTAAAACGCCAACCATCCTCTAAACTTCGCTCTATTCTCTGAGCCGAGAGGCTCATTAGGCTTAGAGCTGACATTAGTACTAGAAAAGCTAATTTCTTCATTTTATACGTAGACTAAAGATTAGTAATTCAAATTCAAAGATACTGAAATTTGTCGATATTATATTCGAAAAATAGAATGGATTTATTACTCAAGCTAGAAGTCATAGCTAACTTCCCAATCAACGCTTTTATTCTCCATATTGCATTCTTCAATCATTGCCATATCATCTTTGGCCTGCTGACCTGTAGTCGTTAGGAGGTCGCCAGTAATAGCTGCATTGATGCCAACGTAAATGGCTTTGCGTTGCATTGTAGGACTGAGCTGAGCTCTCCCTCCAGAAAAACGTAGATAAGCCGTTGGGTTAACTAAACGAAAGACTGCAATTGCTCGGAGTATTTCGTCATTTGTAAGAGGTGTTGACTTGCCGAGAGGCGTTCCTTCTATTGGTTGTAAAATATTCATTGGAATACTTTCAGCTTTAATGCTTCGAAGATAAAGGGCGAGTTCGACTCGTTGTTTTGCCGTTTCCCCCATTCCAATAATACCACCACTACAGATACGCATTCCTACTCGTCGAGCTGCCGAGAGAGTTGCTTCTTTATCTTTCTGAGTGTGCGTTGTACATAGCTTAGCAAAGTGTGATGGAGCTGTTTCCATATTACAATGATAGGTCGTTACGCCACTCTCAAATAGCGTTTTAAGCTGGTGTTCTTTGAGCAGACCGAGGGAGGCACAACATTTAAGTTTAGGGTTAGCCTTCTTGATTGCTCGGTAACTGATAGCAATCATATCAATTTCTTTATCACTCTGCCCCTTGCCACTAGCAACAAGGGAGAAGCGTCCAATACCCTGATTGTGGTTGTAAGTAGCTTGTGCGACACAGGTGCTAGGACTAACAAGCTTATAACGTTCTGCCGAAGTAGCATAGTAGGCACTCTGAGCACACCATTTACAGTCTTCTGGGCAGTTGCCACTCTTAGCATTAATAATTGAGCAAGTATCGAAACGATTACCCATAAAGTGCTGTGTAATCTCGTGAGCTACTTCGTATAGCTCCTCTGTTTGTTCTGTATTTATAAGTTGGAGGGCTTCTGCTTCTGTGATAGCTCCTCCTTGAAGAATACGATTTTTAATCGCTTGTATCATCTAAATCTGTTTTAACCGTTTAAGTAATTTTCTGAAAAGCATCAGAGTAGCACCCAAATCGAAGCCTCATTATATTGCTTCTCTTAGGTGTCGTTTGAATTTTGTATTTGCTGGTATTCTAAGAATAAAAGAGCTAATCAAAAGAAGAACGTTCTGTCTTACTGATTGCTGATACGTTCAATCGCTCCTGTTCGTTGGTCAAAAATTACGGAAGTCGTACTGCCTTTTTTGAGGTTGAACATCTTTTTGTTTAGAGATTGTATTGAACCAAATTGCGTTAGAGGGAGGCGTTCTTCCAGTAGTTTCTTGTCATTAAGCTCTAGACGGAGCAAGCCTACTCCCGTAAGATTATAGATGAGTCCTTCCTTCTCTTCAAGTTTCTCTCGTTCTTTGCTTGTTAGCTCTGGAAGCTTTTCAATAATGTCTAGAGATAAGAGGACGGGGTCGCCCGATAAATCAGTTTTGTCAACTAAACCCCAGTCCTTAGAAAAGCGAAAAAGGGTTTCTTGCTCAATAGCTTCTTTTGTTGGTTTGATACGAAAACGAATTTCTTTATATCGTATGGTCGTATCGCCTAAAAATAATCTTTTAGTCCGTCTTTCTTCTTGCTTAAGATGGTTAAGAACCAGCTTCATTGCTTCTCCATCACTAGGCATTTGCTCTGCTCGTCCGAGAATAATGTCATTCATCGTTTCACGCAGTTCGTAGAGATAATTTGCTACAATCTCTGCACGTTTGTTTTTTGTCGTAGCAATGGTGTAGTCTTGAGGAAGAGCTGGGAAAGTTCTGTCAGGCTCTTCATCTTGCTTTGTGCTAGAAATGGTTTGCTTATCTGGAGTTGCTTTGGTGTTTACACTTGCAATAAGGTTACCTTCTCGCAAATAAAGGCAAGGAGCAACGCTTCGTTTATCAAATGCCACAAGATATTGCTTGTCAGGGTCTGGAACGCCGACAAGCTCACAACGCACTCCTTCGAGGGAGTACTTGGTTTCGTTTACACCTTTGGGCTCTAGGGTAAGATATTTCTTTGCCCACGCTTGATACTCTCCAGTCCGATAACTTTCTTCTTTGATGGATACAACAATGTCAATCTCAGTCTTTGGTAAGCGATAAACAATCCCAAAGTCTGTTTCTTCTGTTACGGCATAACGTCGCACTTCGGTCTGTCCGAGTAGGCTAGTCATCGTTAGCAGAAGGCTCACTAATATAATATTTAATCTATTTATTTTCATTCTAAAGCATATTCTTTAAGTCTTAACAGAACAAAACTAAGCAAAATTTAGGGATTATGAAAGTGTCTACTCTTAGATTGTTCTTGTGATACCTTAATTTTCATAGTTGTGTTCTTGATTATTTCACCACGGAGTGAAAAACTTTTTACCACGCTGTGTAATTAATTTCACTCCGTGGTGAAATAAAAATCTATTTGAGATGGAGATTGTTGATTTTAGTCGTTTTTACTACTTTTGTTGTAGGGAAATTTTAGTTGTAAGTATGAAAGATTTTATTTGGACGATAGTTATTGTATTACTGCTCAGTCCTTCGTTGGCTTATTTATATCAACAGCCCAAGACCTTGGGGAAGAAAGTTGTGCTTATATTACTTGTTTCGCTATTAATAATTTTTCTTTCTTTTGTCCTAGATGCTTACACTTTCTTAGATTTACGTAGACTTTCAGCTCTTCTTGTGCTTATGCCGATTACGCTTCTACTGCTAATGCGTATTGCTCGGGAGCTAGATAAACAGAAGAAATAGTAAGTGTTATTAATGTAATTTCAATGGGTGTTTCTCTAATTAGGAAGGCTTGGGGTAAGCTAGTGTTAAAGAAGGGAAGTAAATTGTCCTTAAAAGTAGGTAGTCTTCGTTTTTTTGTTGTAAATACATTTAGTTATTGATGTCCAATAAAACAGAAAACAAAAAGAAGAGTGGCAAACTATGAATTTGTCACTCTTCTTTTTTTCTGTTCTTACAATGTTCTTAGAATTGGTAGCCGAGTGTTAAATAAACTAAGCCATTACGGCGTGTTTTATTACTTTCAAGAAAAGGGCGTGCAGACAAAGATTTATTATTTATTACGTCATTAAGACTAATTTCAACACCAGTACGCAAATAGATATTACGATAAGCATACATTGCATTTAATCCCCAACCAAATTCAAAGCTATTGAAAGCATCTTCTGATGTATTCGTTTGTAGCTTATCCAAGTCCCCTCCTTTAGTTGTTAGATTAAGACCTAGATAAGGTCCTGTCGCGAAATAAACTTTATTCTGCTCATTGATGTCTAATCGAACAGAAGCTTCAATAGGCAACTGAAGATACATTAAGCCAACTTTATTGTCAGAGTTCTTAAAGTTTTCCCCCTTATTCGTTAGAGTAAGTCCTGAGATAAGAGCAAAGTTGTTTTTAAAAGGTAGAAGCACCTGACCAGAAAGGCGTAAACCTACAAGAGATTCCCCATCTAGGAACTTGTAAATCTTCGAATAACTCATACCTCCTTCAATACGATATTGAAGACTATCTATTTGTGCGTTTGCACTCCCTAGGCTTAAAGCAAAAACACTTAATAAAGCCAATAATTTAATTTTTAATCTCATAATTTATATGTTTAATTTAATAATTCAATTACTCTATCTCTAACAAAGATACACTTTTTAACTTAAATTTCAGTGATTAAGATAAGAATCTTTATAGCCTAAGAAATAGAGAAGTCCATCAAGTCCAACATTACTGATATGTTGTTTTGCTCCTTCTTTTACTTTTGGTTTAGCGTGGAAAGCTATGCCAAGCCCAGCAGTAGAAAGCATTTGAAGGTCATTAGCTCCATCTCCAACGGCAACGGTTTGTTGTAAGTCTACGCCCTCTACTTGTGCTATTAGGCTTAGAAGTTCTGCTTTTCTTTGTCCATCAACAATATTGCCCAAATAATGTCCGGTGAGCTTACCATCTTTAATCTCTAAATCATTGGCATAGACGTAGTCAATTCCAAATTTTTCTTTTAGATAATTCCCAAAGAACATAAAGCCCCCTGATAGAATGGCAATCTTAAAGCCAACAAGTTTAAGTGTTTTCATAAGCCTTTCGACTCCTTCTGTTATAGGGAGGTTCTCAGCAATATTTTGCATAACAGATACGTCTAAACCTTCGAGTAAGGCTACTCGCTGACGGAAACTTTCATTGAAATCAATCTCTCCTCTCATTGCAGACTCTGTAATTTCCCGAACTTTCTCGCCAACACCAGCTCTATCTGCTAGTTCATCAATAACTTCGGTTTGAATAAGGGTCGAGTCCATATCAAAACAAATTAGGCGACGTGTCCTTCGATACATACTCTCTTTTTGGAAAGAAATGTCCATCCCTTCTGAGTTTGCAAGTTCTAGAAGAGATCTTTTTAAGCTCGCTTTGTCTTTTGGAGTACCTCGCATTGAGAATTCAACACTAGATAAGGGTGAATTTTCATCTTGATTTAGGGAAACTCTTCCAGTTAAACGTTTAATATCATCTATATTAAGCCCTTGTTCTGCACTTATGCTTGCAACATTTGCAATCATTTTGGAAGTGAGCTGACGAGTAACAATCGTGATGATATAGCGATTTTTTCCTTGCAAACTTACCCAATTAGAATAGTCTTTGTCTGAAATTGGACGGAAACGAATTTGTACATTAAGTTCGTAGCTTCTAAATAGTAAGTCTTTGAGTATATCTCCAGACTTTTCCTCTGTTGTTCTGAAAAGAATACCTAAGCTCATACTATTATGGATATCTGCTTGTCCAATGTCTAAGATTAGAGCATTATATTCGGCTAGTATATGAGTTAGAGATGCTGTTAAACCAGGTTTATCCTCTCCTTGTACTGTTGCTAAGAATATTTTTTGTGCCATTGTTTTATTTGTTTTTATGTTTTGTAGAGAAACAGGAGGAGCAAAGCTCTTTAATAGCTCTACTCCTCTTGTAATGAAATCTTTATCCTTTCTTAGAGGACTATAGCTCTCTATTAAAGAAGTTCTTCAATAGCCTTCTTGAGCATATCTTTACTTTGAGCTCCAACAAGCTTATTTACTACTTCTCCATTCTTGATGAAAAGAATTGTAGGGATATTGCGAACTCCGAAAGATGCAGGAAGTTGATTATTTTGGTCAACGTCACACTTACCAATGTTTACTCGTCCTTCGTATTCTCCTGCTAGTTCCTCGATAACTGGTCCAATCATTTGACAAGGCCCACACCAAGTAGCCCAAAAGTCTACAACTAGAGGCTTAGAGTCTGCCTTGTATTCTGCGAAGTTTTGATCTGTAATTTGTAATGCCATAATTCTTTATGTATTTAATGTTAAACAATATATTATACTATCTCATTGTGATATTCCAGTCTGAATGAACTTCGGCTTCTTCATTATCTATTGGATGTTCAACTTCATCCTCCTCTTCAATGAAAGAGGTATTTGGAATATCTGTTCTATTTTCTAGAACAAAGTTAACTAATTCTCGAGAAGGTGCTACATTATTAAGCCTGTAGGCATAAGAAACTATATAGCCTTCTGTTGGGTGCTTCACTCCTATATTAAACCGAGCAGAGCCTTTATTGTTCTCTAGTAGTTCAGAAAGTTCATCTATAAACTTCTCAGTCAGGTCTTCTAGAGGCATTGTCATATCAATTTCAGAGATTAAGTTCTTGTGAACTTCTTCTAGTAGCTCTATGCGTTGAATATCAAGTTCTAGAGTTTCATTTTCTCGTCCTTTCGTTATAAAACGCTTTTCAATGACTTGTCCGTGAATAATAACTCGTTTTCCCTTTTGGAGAAGATGCTTAAACTTATCATATTTAGAGCCAAAGAGAGCTAAACTAGCTTCTCCAGAGAAATCTTCAATAGAGAAACGTCCGTAAGTATTGCCTTTCTTACTTATGTTCTCGGAAGCAGAGGTTAGAAGACCTGCAAAGATAACGTGTTTGCCACAAGGAATACCTTGCAGATTTAGTTCTATCTCTAGACATTTAGTGTTGCAGTAATAGTTTAGAATAATATCAAACTCATCAAGAGGGTTTCCTGATAGATATAGTCCATTAACATCCTTCTCTGCTTCGAGGCGTAGCAATTCGCTAATCTCAGACTTATCGACAAAAGGAGCTTGAGGTTTAGCAATAGCCATTGCATCATCATCGGCAAAAAGAGAAAAACCTCCTCCATCGTTAGCCTTTTCATCCTGTATGCTTTGTCCGTAAGATACTAGCTCAGCTAAGAAGTTGTAACCTTGAGCTCCTTCATTGATCTTCATATAGGCTTCTCTCTCAAGACCAAAGCTATCAAACGCTCCAGATTGGACTAGAGCCTCAAGAGTTTTTTTATTACAGCTTTTGAGGTTTACACGCTCAAAGAAATCATAAACATCTTTAAATTCCCCATTTGCCTTACGCTCCTGAATAATATCCTCAACAGCTTTTCCACTAACACCTTTAACCCCAGCCATACCAAAGCGTATATCGTTGTTGCTATTTACGCTGAATTTATAGAGCGATTCATTTACATCAGGGACAAGTACCTTAATGCCCATATTCTTACACTCGCTCATCAGCTTGGTGATTTCTGTGATATTACCAAGGTTTCGGCTCATATTACCAGCCATAAACTCACTTGGATAGTGAGCTTTTAGGTATGCAGTCTGATAGGCAACCCAGCTGTAGCAAGTTGAGTGACTCTTATTAAAGGCGTATTCAGCAAAAGCCTCCCAGTCGCTCCAAATCTTATTGAGCGTTTCTTCTTTGTGTCCATTAGCAACACCTCCCTTGATAAACTTAACTTTAAGTACAGCCATCTTATCTGCAAGCTTCTTACCCATTGCTTTACGGAGGTTGTCAGATTCACCTCGAGTAAAGCCAGCTAGTTCACGAGAGAGTAACATCACCTGCTCTTGGTACACCGTAATACCATAAGTATCTTTCAGGTAACGCTCCATACAGGGAATATCATATTCAATAGCCTTTTCTCCTGCTTTACGAGCAATAAAGTCGGGGATATAAGCCATTGGCCCAGGGCGATAGAGGGCATTCATCGCAATGAGGTCATCCAAACAAGTTGGTGCTAATTGCTTGAGATACTTACGCATTCCTGGGGATTCAAACTGGAATGTGCCGACAGTTGAGCCTGCTTGATATAGCTCAAATGTCTTGGCATCATCAAGGGGGATTGCCTCAATATCAATATCTATGTTATGACGTTCTTTGATATTATGTAAAGCTTCCTTGATGATTGATAAGGTTTTTAAGCCTAAGAAATCCATCTTAATTAAGCCTGTTTCCTCAATAACCTTCCCCTCATATTGTGTTGTTAGTACTCTTTCACCATTAGCATCTTTGGTGGTTGATACTGGAACAACCTCATCGATAGGCATCTTACCAATGATAAGCCCACAAGCGTGTACACCTGTATTACGCACTGTTCCTTCAAGTTCTTTGGCGTATTTAAGGGTTTCTGCAAGTGTCCTATCTGTACTTAGCGAGGCTTCTTTTAGCTCCCGAACGTGTTCAATGAAATCTTTTAGCTTAGGCTTCTTAACGTTTGGAAGTTTTGCTGGAATTAGCTTTGTCAAGCGATTACTCTCGGCAAGGGGTAGACCTTGTACACGGGCAACGTCTTTCAATGAACCCTTGGCTGCCATCGTTCCGAAAGTAATAATATGTGCAACGCAATCGTGTCCGTATTTATCTGTAACCCATTTAAGTACCTCATAGCGTCCATCATCGTCAAAGTCAATATCCACATCAGGCATTGAAATACGATCAGGATTTAAGAAACGTTCAAAAAGGAGGTCATACTTAATAGGGTCAAGGTTTGTAATCCCAAGGCAATAAGCAACAGCTGAACCTGCTGCCGAACCACGCCCAGGTCCTACTAGAACGCCCATCTTACGAGCAGCAGCAATGAAGTCTTGGACAATCAAGAAATACCCAGGGAAACCCATATCATTGACTGTTTTAAGCTCAAAGTCAATAGCTCTGGGTAACGTTTCTTTGCCCCTTCATAGGTGAGATATTCCAAATATTCTTTGGCATCTGTAAAGCCTTCTGGAATAGGGAAGTCAGGCATTAATGGAGGATTATCTATTGTATAGAACTCAACTTTATCTGCAATTTCAATAGTATTGTTAAGAGCTTCTGGAAGGTCTTCAAAGACCTCGTTCATCTCTTGAGTCGTCTTAAACCATTCTTCTTTTGAATAAAGCATTTTACGCTTAGGCTTAGCCGAACCAAGTCCCATATCAGAGCTTTGTTCCGTTTCCTTTGGGTTTAAGAATTGTCCTGTACTTAAGCATATTAGACGTTCGTGAGCTTCAGCATCTTCCCTGTTTAGGAAGTGACTATCGTTTGTGGCAATAAGCTTAACATTATGTTTGCGAGCTAATTCTATAATAACTGCATTTGCTCGTTGTTGATATTCATATGTTTCTTGATTACCTGTTGGGTTTGATGCTTTATGTCGCTGTAGCTCTAGATAGTAGTCATCTCCAAAGACAGATTTGAACCATTTGATACTCTCTTCAGCTCCTTCAATATCATTATTAAGTATTCGTTGAGGAATTTCTCCTCCAAGGCAAGCAGAACTAACGATAATGCCCTCGTGATATTTCTCAAGCAGTTCTTTGTCGATACGAGGTTTGTGATAGAAGCCTTCAGTCCACCCAAGAGATACCATCTTAATAAGGTTCTGATACCCTTGTTTATTCTTTGCAAGAAGAATGATATGCCAACCACTAGTATCAACTTTTCTATTAGGTCTTAAGGGATCTGGGTCTGTTGGTGATTGAGATGTTCGTCCACGTCTTGCACAATAAGCTTCACAACCTAGGATTGGTTTGAAGAGTTGTTTCTTTAATTTTGTAAGTTCTTCTTCTAACTTTCCTAGTTCTTCGCTTACTTCAGTCCCACTTTCAGCTTGCTTTTGAAGCTCTTGAAGCTCTTTTTCTTTCGCTTTGATTTCGGCATTTTTTGCAGAGTTCTTGCCATTGACATAGTTGTAGAACTCTTTGACCCCAAACATTGCTCCGTGGTCAGTCAGAGCAACGGCAGGCATACCATCGTTAATAGCTTTGTCTACAATTCCCTTTACAGAGGCTTGTCCGTCTAGTATTGAGTAATAAGAGTGAACGTGTAGGTGTACAAATTGCTTCAATGCTTCCATCTAATTTTATGCTATTCTTGTGTGTCTTTGCTAAATATTTGGGATTTCGTCTTGATACTCTTCTAATAGTTTAAGGAGATATTTTCCGTAACCATTATTAGCCATTGGCTGAGCTTGTTTGAGTAATTGTTCTTTACTTATCCACTTTTTTCTAAGGGCAATACCTTCTAGACAAGAAACTTTTAAGCCTTGTCTTTTCTCTATAACCTCAATAAAAGTAGATGCCTCGCTTAGGGAGTCGTGCGTCCCCGTATCTAGCCACGCAAAGCCACGCCCTAACTGCTGAAGGGTAAGGCTCTTTTCCTCTAGAAAGGCTTGATTGACAGCTGTAATCTCTAGCTCTCCTCGCTCAGATGGCTCGATGTTTTCTGCAATCTCAATGACTTTATTTGGATAGAAATATAAGCCGACAACAGCATAATTGGACTTTGGCTCTAGAGGCTTTTCTTCAATGCTTATCACTCTGTTTTGCTTATCAACCTCTGCGACGCCATAACGCTCAGGGTCACTTACCCAGTAGCCAAATATAGTGGCAAGTCCTTCCTCTGCTCGCTGGGCAGACTCTTGCAATAGTTTGGTGAAAGAACTTCCCCAAAAGATATTATCCCCTAAGATTAGGCATACAGAGTCATTACCAATGAACTCTTTTCCTATAATAAAAGCTTGAGCTAAACCATCGGGAGAGGGTTGTTCTGCATAAGCAAATTGTACCCCAAAGTCAGAACCATCTCCGAGCAATCTCTTAAATGCTGGTAGGTCTTGTGGGGTAGAGATAATTAAAATTTCCCTAATACCTGCCAACATCAAGACTGATATTGGATAATATATCATTGGTTTGTCGAAGACTGGTAGTAGTTGTTTGCTAACTCCCTTTGTTATTGGATAGAGCCTAGTGCCACTACCTCCTGCTAGTACAATTCCTTTCATCTATTTATATCCCTTATTTAAGTATCTATAAAGCCAAAAACAAAGATAGGAATTTTAGTACAGAGTATAAAGTCATTAGTGATTTTATATGGATGAAAAAAAGAAGGCTGTGGCAAACCTCACGTTTTGCCACAGCCTTCTTAAGTGTTTTGTAATAGGATTACATTACCTATTATATCCTATCTCTTCTATAGTAGAGCTTTGCACGGGAACTTGAAATCGGTTCTATTCGGTCGTTGAGCTAGTCGAAACGTACCGTTATGTGTTAAACAGCTATTGTTGCTCTATATCGACGCTTCGATAGCTCTTCGACAAGCTCAGTCTATAGGGGAGAACGACCTTAATGCTTAAGGATATCCTTGATACCTCCAAGAGAACTAAGGACTCCACTTGCTTCGTAAGGCAAGTAAACAGTCTTATTATCTTGACCAGAAGTCATTTCCTTGAGCGTTTCGAGGTAACGCATTGCAATAAGATATTGAGTTGGGTTAGCTCCTGAAGCAGCAGCAGCTTCTGTAATTTGTCTAATAGCCTCTGCTTCTGCTTCTGCTTTCAATATTTTTGCTTCAGCCTCTGCTTTTGCTTTCAGTACTTGTGCTTGACGATTACCTTCTGCGTGGTTGATAGACTCCTGCATACGTCCTTCAGATTCACGAATAAGGGCCGCTTTTTGTCCCTCTGCATTAAGAATTTGAGCTCGTTTATCACGTTCGGCACGCATTTGCTTTTCCATCGCATCACGAATGTCACGAGGAGGATTGATATCTTGCAGTTCGATACGTGTTACCTTAACTCCCCACTTGTCTGTAGCATCATCAAGGATTGAGCGAAGTTTGCTATTGATGACGTCACGGCTTGTAAGCGTTTCATCTAAATCCATTTCCCCGATAACGTTACGAAGACTCGTTTGTGTTAGCTTTTCCATAGCATCTGGTAAGTCTTGGATTTCGTAAACGGTACGAATAGGGTCAATGATTTGGAAATAAAGCACGGCATTAATCTCTGTTACGATATTATCTCTCGTAATTACGCTTTGACTAGGGAAATCATAAACGGTTTCACGTAGGTCAATCGTTGAAACGACTGTGCTTCGAATAATTGTACGACCATTAGAGGCTCTCTGTGTGATACGCCAACGCATAGGGCGAGGACTATCAATGAACGGGATAATAATATTAATCCCTGAGTGCAGTGTTCGGTAATATTTACCTAGTCGTTCAATGATGACAACTTGTGATTGCTGAACAATCTTTAGACCATTCGCAACGACAAAAACAGCAAGTAGTACGAAGACTACTGCAATAATTAATGATGATGACATAATTGTTTATTATTTTTAGTTTGTAATATGTGATTTCAGAATTATCTATGATAGATTTTACGTTCGCTGAGCTAGTCTAAGCAAACGAAGTGATAGAACTTTTGCTAATTGCTTGGTTCTACAATGAGTACCAAACCATCAAGTCCAATGATACGAACTTTAGTGCCAGCTTCAATTGTTTCGTCGTCATTGGCTCTAATACGCCAAATATCTCCGTTAATTTGCTGTTCTCCATAATTCTGACTTGGGTCTAATTTCTCTTGTAACTTAATTTCTTTCCCTATAAGAGCATCAACGCAACTCTTAATTTCTACACCCATAAATTGTTCCTGAAGTATCGGACGTAAGAGGTATAGAGTCGCAATATTTAGTAGTCCAAAGACAATCAATTGTATTGAGAAACTCGCCCCGAATGCAACAGTTAGAGCTGTTAGTATAGCACTAATGCCAAAGCAGGCAACGAGAAATCCAGAGATGAATAGCTCTAATATCAGTAGCACTAAACCTAAAATTATCCAACATTGCCAAATTGGCAAACCCATAAACATTTCCATAGTCTATTTATTTTTCATTTAGTTTATAACATATCTATAGCAAATATAGATATAATTCTTGATATTTACTCATTATTCTCGTTAATAACGGTATTAGTTTTCTCGTTTTCTGTGAGAAAAATATTTTTCGGTCACTGAGCCTGTCGAAGCATTCAGCCTTGTCCTAAATATAGCTATTATTTCAGTGTTTTGATAAGATTTCAAAAGGCTCAACAATCATCTCAACGACCAAGACAAAAGTTGCTCCTAAGACAAATAACTTCTTAAGATTAAAGTAGATATTTCAGTTGCAAAATTGGTTCAATTTAATTTGATACAACGAGCTGATAAGTTCGGGAGTTATAAGAGCAGTGATAGCGACGTAGGGGCGAATGGGCAGGAGCTTTCGTCGGGACACCAGTGCCTGAAACAACCTCAAACTCGCTCTTACACTTAGGACAGCGTAGCGATAAATCCTTAATCTCTAATTGTACTGAAGCATTATTCTCATAAGGACAAGCTAAATCAAAGGCATAGAACTTGGTATCTAATAAATCACGTACAACAGCAAGTCCTCCAAAACCTAAGCGTTCCCCCTCAATCCGAGCTTCATCAAGCAATAAAATACCCCCAGGAGTCATCAATGGTCTATTAGCTAAAAGCTGAAGGTTTAGCTCAACATAAACGGGGAGATTGGGCGTTTTGAAGTTCACATTATCCTCACAAGAAAAAATGCTAAGGAGCATAGCACTCCCTAGCATTAGCTTTCTTATTATTCTAGTATTAAGTTTCATTAGGACTTCTGATAGGGTATCATAGCCATCATATCTGCTAGACGATCAACACCTTCCTGAAGCTTGCCTCCAATCATCTTCTTCATCATAAAGTTCAGCTCCGTACGAATAGTCAAACGCAAGCGAGTATCTCCTGCTTGTGGCTCAAGGAGCTGAATCCACATTGTAAGGGGAATTGGCGAAGCTTCTGCCTCTAGCTTAATCGTCTTTTCTGGCTCACGCTCCACGATACGAAAGACCAAGCGTCCAGCCTTAGGGATAACAAAAGCACAAGAGTCGCTATCAATAGCCTCAATCTCGACTTTCCCGACTTCGGTGTTCTTAAGTTTCTCTCCAATATTAGCTAAGCCACTCAAATCACTTAGCTTATTATATACGCTTGTTCTATCAGAAACAATCGCCTTAATCTGACTTACATAATCTGCCATAATCTATAATTTTTCTTTTATTTACTTTATAATGAAACTATCAGCGTCTTGCCATACAGGGAATTTCTTTCGTAAATCTTCGACAGCTTGATAGTTTAGTGTTACAATCTGAATATCTTCTTTTTCTTCAAGACAAGAAACGAGTTCCTCCCCTCGTGGCGAAAGCGCCATAGAATCTCCTGAATAAATTAATTTCTGCTCATCGACACCGACACGATTAACGCCGACCACATAGGCTAAGTTCTCCAAAGCACGTGCTTTGAGTAGCGTCTGCCAAACTAAGCGTCTTGCCTTTGGCCAATTAGCCACACAGAGGATTAAGTCATACTCATAACCTCCTACATTTCTTATCCAAACGGGGAAACGCAGGTCATAACATACAAGAGGGAAAATCTTCCACCCCTTGTAAGATAAAATCTTACGTTCTTTGGTTGCTTGGATATGCTCAGACTCACCCCCAAGAGCGAAGAGATGACGTTTATCTTGATACTGACAAATTCCTTCTTCATCAAAGAGAAAGAAACGATTAAAGACCTTGTCCTCCTCATCTTTGGTTAGATAAGAACCTGAGATTGCGACTTGATATTTCTGAGCTAAGCCTTTAATTGTCTGATAGACTTGCCCCTCTTCTCCCCACTCATCTACATAATCATAGGCAGATGAAGAGAATGCTGTCGTCAGCGTTTCGGGGAAAATAAGCAAGTCACAGAGCGAAGCCTTAGCCTCTACCACAGAACGAACATAGGCTAAGTTGCTTGCAATGTCATTACTTTTTAGGTCGCATTGTACTAAGCCTAGGCGAAGTTCCTTAGCTCTATCCCTCATAATAAAGTTCGGGATACTTGGCTTGTGATGAATTATACTTAGAGAGAATATACTTCAAGTCTTGCTCTATATCTCCCGTTGGATAGAAAACCTCAAAAATCCCTACGAGCTTTTTGCCATAGTCAATAACAGCAAGTTCAATCGGAATATTAGCTTTCTCGGCAATATAATAGAAACCACGATGCCATTTTTCCGTTAGCTTGCGTGTTCCCTCTGGAGAAAGTGCAATATGTATTTCACTATAGGATTTAATCTTCTCAGCTATCTGATTAACTTTATCCTCTCTCTTACCACGATTAACGGGAATTCCTCCCATTGATTTTAGTATAAGAGAGAAAGGAAAGAAGAACCATTCTTTTTTCATCAAGAAACCTGAACGCTCTCCTACAGCCCAATGATAAAGCTTGCCAATAAAAAACTCACAATTACTCGTGTGTGGGGCAATACAAATGATTGAACGCTTTGGACGTTCTTTCGGGGCAGGAAGAAGTTTCCACCCCATTAGTCGCAATATTGCTTTTGCTAATTGTTTCATATATATGTTATTCTTCTTCTTTTGTTTGTCAAAAATGAAAGTGCTAGCTTAGTGAATAGTTTACACTACCTAGCTACTCTTCACACAAATATACTAAATCATTCTTAGACTTATGCCTTTATTAGTTCGTTTGCCTTCTTTAGAGCCTCATCAAAGCTTAAGAAGATATTATCCTTGCTGATGAGTTTGTCAAGCTCGTACTTGGATAGCTCCAGCAGAACTTCCTTCTGAACACCTGAAAGTAGAACAATCGTTCCTTCCTCTTGAAGTGTTAGGATAGCCTCTTTTAGGTTGCGAATACCTGTTAAATCAATGAAAGGCACGTGTCGCATTCGGATAATCAGAACCTTATTCTCAAAACTTAAACTCTCAATCACTTCTGCATAGCGACGAGCAGAAGCAAAGAAAAGAGGTCCACTAATCTCATAAATAGAAATACCGTCTTTAAGCTTTGAATAATCTTCAATGACATCTCTATCTATTGTTTCCTCAATTGTCTTTTCAGACAAATCAGCCATTCGCTTCATAAATAGAAGAGCCGAAAGCACGACACCCACTTGAATAGCAATTGTTAAGTCCACAACAACCGTTAGGATAAAGGTTGTAAGAAGGATAATCTTATCAAAGTTTGAACCACGCATCACGCCCACAAAAGAACGCCACTCACTCATATTGTAGGAAACGACAATTAATACTCCTGCCAATGCAGACATAGGGATTAACTTTGCCCACTGTCCGAGGAAAAGCATTATGAGCAAAAGAGCCAAAGCGTGTACCAAGCCTGCTACTGGCGTACGCCCCCCGTTTTTCACGTTTGTTGCAGTACGAGCAATTGCTCCCGTAGCTGGGATACCTCCAAAGAATGGTGTGACGATATTGGCAATCCCTTGAGCAATAAGTTCGGTGTTGGAGCGATGTTTTCCCCCAATCATACCATCTGATACAATAGCCGAAAGTAACGATTCAATCCCACCAAGCAAGGCAATTGTAAGAGCTGGAACAAAGTATTGAGGCAAGTCTGCCCAAACAAAAGTAGGGAAGGTAAACTCAATCTTATTTGGAATATCCCCATAGAATGTTTCAATCGTTGCTACATCTAAATGAAAAACTTGTACTGCCACACTTGCCAAGATAATTGCCACAAATGCCCCAGGGATTTTGTCTGTTATTTTACGAAAATAAATTGTAATTAGGATACATAGAGCAGTAATTATCAAAGCAGTATAATTAATAGTGTCAATGTGATGAGCGTAAGTAATCCACTTATCGAAGAAAGCTGAAGGCACTTTGTCAATGCCCAAACCTAAAGCATCTTTAATCTGAGTGGAGAAAATGACCAAAGCGATACCACTGGTAAAGCCCACAATCAAGGGATAAGGAAAATACTTAAGTAGAGTTCCTAAACGCATTATCCCAAAGGCAATCAATATAAAACCTGCAAGGATTGTGGAGATGAGCAGTCCGTTAAAACCATATTGCTGAATAATGCTATAAACAATTACGATGAAGGCTCCAGTAGGTCCTCCAATCTGTACACGACTTCCTCCAAAGAAAGAAATTAAAAATCCAGCAATAATAGCTGTTATTAAGCCTTTTTCTGGTGAAACGCCACTAGCTACAGCAAAGGCTATTGCTAAGGGTAGAGCCAAGACTCCCACAACTAAACCAGACAAACTATCAGCAAGTAATTGCTTAGATGTAAGTCCTTCTTTCATAAGGGTGAAGAGCTTGGGATTGAACACTTGTTTATTCATTTCTTTATTTTGATTTTTTTTCTTCTCAGCAAAAGTACAGTAAATTCTCATTACTTCATATAAGTTAATATGATAAGCTGAACCAATATCTAAAAAATATCAGAAGTATTCACTTTGGTCTTGTTATTTTTTCGGTCGCTGAGCTTGTGGTCGCTGAGACGGTCATTGAGCTTGTCGAAATGTTGTCAAAGCGTCCGAAACAGAGGTCGCCCCTAGGCAAGTGTAGAAATAATTACCAAAGTTGTAACAAAACGGTTCGTTTCGATAGGCTCAATGACTAGCTCCGGAAGCGACTCAACGACTGAAATATATAATCTCTCAAAGATACAAACCCAAAGCAGATATTTATGAATTTATTTAGAATACAAGTGTTATTAATTTTCAACTCTTAATTCTAGACATTTCACTCCGTGGTGAAATAAATTACACAAGGGAGTGAAAAGTATTTCACCACGGAGTGAAATCTCCTTTTTGCTCTGTGATTTTCGGAATATGTTATTCGTTTTTGGGAGTTAGTAAAGTCTACTTGGTCTAAAAAAGCTACCTTTGTAATAGAAAATGGTTTGAAAATCCCCATAAAGATGAATATAAGACAAAAAACAAAAGATAAAAACATCAACCTACTAATGCTCGATACTTCTACTTCGGTATGCAGTGTCGGTATAAGTTCTGGTAGTAAAGTTATTAAGAGCCAGCTGATAAAACCCGAAAAAGCACAGCACGCAGCTATACTCCCTCCAATCATAGATGACTTACTTGCAGAAGTAAAAAAGGAAGGGTTACAACTAGATGCAATAGTGATTAGTTCAGGGCCAGGGAGCTATACGGGTCTGCGTATTGGATCGTCTTTGGCAAAAGGCTTAGCTCACGGCTTAAATATTCCTCTTATTGCCATCTCAACCCTTGATATGATGGCATTTGGATATCTCCAAGAGCAGGAAATCTCAGCAGAAAACACGAATATTCGCCTTATGCCAATGATTGATGCTCGCAGAATGGAGGTTTATACTGCTCTATACAATGCCCAAGGTAAACAGTTGTCTAGCCAAGAAGCGATGATATTAAGCGAAGAGGCTCTTCCTTACACGCTTCTAGAAGGGGAGGAACTACACTTATTTGGCAATGGAGCTGGCAAATGTCGAGAACTATGGAATGAGCCAAATATAACTATAAATGAGGACTTCTCTCCTAATGCTATTGATATGTTTGAGCTAGCATTAGAAGCTTATAAAACAAAGGACTTTGTAGACTTAGCTTATTGGACGCCCAACTATCTAAAAGATTATGTCGCTAAAGTGTCTAAAAATAAAGTCTTAGGACGATAGCCTTTTTCATTGTATCTTTGTAGTTAAGATGGGAAGAATACTCGCAATAGATTATGGTCGTAAACGCTGTGGATTAGCTGTGACGGATACATTACAGATAGTCCCTGGTGGCTTATGTACTGTTGCGACACACGAACTATTAGCCTTCTTGAAGGCGTACATCGCCAAAGAAGATGTTTCACAGATTATTATCGGTTATCCTCGCCAAATGAATGGAAAAGATTCTGAATCAATGAAATATATTAGACCTTTTGTCAAGAAGCTTAAGGAAACAATACCTGAAATTCCTCTTGAAATGGTAGATGAACGCTTTACCTCTACGCTCGCACAGAGAAGTATCAGAGAGGCTGGTATTGGACGTGAGCGACGAAAGAATGATAAAGGTTTGGTAGATGAACTAAGTGCCGTTATTATTTTACAGACCTATATGGAGCAAAGCAAGGGCTTACCGAACTTTGACTTCTCCTAAAATAAAGTATGTACTCTTGTGAAGTCCGAATTTTAAGCCCTAAGCCCATTGTTTTTTTTGGGTTGCTGAGACGGTCATTGAGCTTGTCGAAATGCTGTCGAAGCTTCCCGATACAGACAATAAAACGAATATTTAGACAGCCTTTTGAAGTCACTTCGACAGCATTTCGACAAGCTCAATGACCGTCTCAGTGACCGAAATTTAAGTGTAAAACAGAAGTACTTAGCAAAATAAAAAGCCTCACAGGGGCGTTTATATAAAAGATTAAAGAAATAATGATATTACCAATTTATGTGTACGGACACCCCGTACTAAGACAAGAAACAGAAGAACTAACTCCCGACTATCCTAAGCTCCAAGAGCTATTTGCGAATATGTGGGAAACGATGTACAAGACTGATGGTATCGGTCTTGCTGCTCCTCAGGTAGGTTTGCCTCTTCGTCTTTTCGTTATCGATGCTAATGAGATGGCAGAGCATTTCCCTGAATGTAAGGGCTTGAAGCGTTGCTTTGTCAATGCCGAAATTGTGGAGTTTAGCGAAGATAAATGCAGTGAAGAAGAAGGTTGTCTAAGCCTCCCAGGGATTAATGAGAGCGTTAGCCGTCCAAAAACGATTACTATTGAGTATCAAGATGAGAACTTTGAGAGCCATAGAGAAACCTTCAGTGGCTTTGCTGCTCGTGTCATTCAGCACGAATATGATCATATTGAGCAGAAGATGTTTATTGACCATATTTCTGCCATTCGCAAGCAACTCATTCGTCCGAAACTAATGAACATTGCTAAGGGAAAAACACGTGCAAGGTATCGCACCGTTACTGCACCTCAGAAAAAGAAGTAAAACACAATGAAACGCCTATACCTATATATAATAGCTCTGCTCTCGCTCGTTAATCTATCAGTAGCGAAAGCTCAGATTGATGTGGAGCACGTTATTTCTATAGGAAGGAATGCACTTCACTTTGAGGATTATCTCGTTTCGATGGGCTACTTCGGACAGGCTATTGATAGCCGTCCGTGGCTTGCAGAGCCTTATTTCTATCGGGCTGTAGCTAAGCTTAACTTAGAAGACTTTGGAGGAGCAGAGGCTGATGCAAGCCTTTGCCTTGAACGTAATCCTTTTATCTCTCGTGCCTACCTACTTCGTGGGATTGCACGACAAAATCGTTCTCTATACGAACTAGCTATTCGAGATTATAAAAGAGGTCTTGAGCTAGCTCCGAATAACGAAGCAATGCGTATTAATATGGCTCTTTCGGAGCTAGAACTAAAACGTTACGATGAGGCGAAAGCAACCTTAAATAAGCTATTACGCTTCTCCCCAAAAGAAACAAAAGCTTATAACATCCTAGCTTATATTGCTCTCGAGAAACAGGATACAACTGAGGCTGTTCGCCTTAGTGAATTAAGCCTACATTATGACGCAATGCAAGTAATGCCTTATAAGCTAGAGGCACAGATCTTCCTCGCAAGAGGTGCATATGCTCGTGGAGAGCAAACAATCAATAAAGCTATTGACCTAGAACCTAAACAAGCAGACCTCTATAGCCTTAGAGCTTTGCTCCGTTATAAGGATAATAACCTTCGTGGGGCAATGAGCGACTATTCGGAAGCAATTAGCCTAGCTCCAGACTACAAACTAGCAAGACACAATAGAGCTTTATTACTTCAGCAAGTGGGAGCAAATAATTCTGCCGTAGAGGACTGGGACTATATCATCAAACAAGAGCCTCGGAACTACATTGCTCGCTATAACAGGGCTGTCATTAATTTAGACTTGGGTCAGGCAAAATCAGCTCTAAAAGATTTAAATATCATCATCAAGCAATACCCTACATTTGCCCAAGGTTTCCTCTTGCGTTCTAAGATTTACAACGCTATAGGCAAGAAACAAAAGGCAGAGCAAGATTATTGGCACGCCTTTGACCTACAGCAGAGCAAAGCTTACCTTGCTAAAGCAAAGCAAAAAGCTCAACAAAATAAGAAGGCTAGAGCCACAAGAAAAGATAGCGATGAGGCTATTGATAAGTATAATCTTCTAATGGAAGATACCTCTAATAGTAAGCAAGAACAAGTTTATTATTCTAGTAAGGTCAGGGGGCATATCCAGAATAAAAAGCTTAATATCGAAGCTTTCTCTCCTTTCTATCTCTCTTTCTTTGATAGTCGTAATCTAAAGAATGCTAATCGTCATCTGAGCTATTACGCTAAAGAGCTAGAACCTCTACAGAGAAAGACTAATCTAGGGCTAAAACATATTTTCTTGCAATCGAAAACGAGAGCACTAACTCAAGAGCAAATCGTTCAACTTCAGCAGGCAGTAAGAACGGAGCTAAAGGATGGAAACGATAAAGCGTCTTACTTCCTCGTTCGAGGTTTAGTCTTTGCCCTTCTGCAAGACTACGAGCAAGCAATAGCAGATTATAAGACTAGTCTTGAGTATAGACCGACAGCTTTGGCTTATTTATCAGTTTCGAATGCCTTACTGCGTCAAGCAATTCTAAAGAATGAGGAGCAACAAGAAGAGAGTTTACAGCTAGACTTTGCCAAGCAAGAGAACCTAGACAGAGGAGCTTATCCAACTAATTCTCAACTTAGCTCGAAGACTTTGCAGAGCGTTCCCTTAGGAGCAATTAATCATAGCTTAGAAGCTCTCAAGGCTCTAGATGCGTGTATTGCCCTTGCTCCGAATTTTGCTTACGCCTACTTCAATCGGGCTTACCTCTTTAAGCAACAGGGGGATGATGAGAATGCGATTATTGACTATAGTCAAGCGATTAAACTTAATCCAAGTTTGGGAGAAGCTTATTTTAATAGAGGTTTGATTTACCTCTCACAAGGGAAGAAAAATTACGGTATTGCAGATTTAAGTCGTGCTGGAGAGCTTGGTATTTATGAAGCTTACAGCATAATTAAACGAATGCAATAGTTTTATCCGAAATGCTTGTACCACTAAAGAGTGTGAAGCGTTTCGGTTTTTTATATAAAAACGAATAAATACAGGATGATTTCAATTAATAACGTTTCTGTTCTTTTCGGAGGAACAGCTCTCTTTTCTGACTTATCATTTGTAATCTCTGCCAAGGAGCGTGTTGCGATTGCAGGGCGTAATGGGGCAGGAAAATCAACATTATTAAAACTTATTGTTGGGTTAGAAACGCCAACAACGGGGACAATAAGTATCAATAAAGGCATTACTATTGGCTATTTGCCCCAAGTAATGAAGCACAAGGACGGAGCAACTGTTTATCAGGAGTGTGAGGAAGTCTTTAGTCATATTGCCAAACTTCAGAAACTTGTTGATCAGCTTGGGCAAGAACTTGCCGAGCGAACCGATTACGAAAGCGAGAGCTACAGCGAACTGATTGAGCAGTATAGTGCCAAGAATGATGAGCTTTCTATCATCAATTCGGGTTCATACCACGCACAGATTGAGCGAACCTTGCTCGGTTTGGGCTTTGAGCGAGAAGATTTTCAGCGTCAGACGACTACTTTTAGTGGAGGTTGGCGTATGCGTATTGAGCTTGCTAAAATCCTTCTTCAGAAGCCTGACATCCTCTTATTAGACGAACCGACCAATCACCTTGATATTGAATCTATCCGTTGGCTGGAGAAATTCATCGTTTCTAGCAGTTCGGCTCTTCTTTTCATTTCTCACGATAGAGCTTTCCTTGACGCTACGACAAAGCGAACGATTGAGCTAGAAATGGGACGTCTGTACGACTACAAAACGAACTATTCACATTACCTTACGCTAAGGGAAGAGCGTCTAGAACAGCAACGTCGTGCTTATGAAAATCAGCAGAAGAGCATTCAAGAAACGGAAGACTTTATTGAACGCTTCCGTTATAAAGCTACGAAGGCTGTTCAAGTTCAGAGTCGTATCAAACAGCTTGAGAAAATCGAGCGTATCGAGTTAGATGAAATTGACCGACGCTCTATGCACTTTCGTTTTCGCCCTGCGATTACTTCAGGAGCTTACCCTGTTATTGTCGAGGATTTGTCGAAGTCTTATGGCGAGCATCAGGTTTTCAGCGAGGCAAAGTTCACGATTGAGCGAGGCGAAAAGGTTGCATTCGTTGGGAAAAATGGGGCAGGGAAGTCCACAATGATTAAGTGTATAATGGGCGAGATTGAGGATTATGTCGGAAAATTAGAGCTAGGGCATAATGTAGAAATCGGCTATTTTGCTCAGACTCAAGCTCAAGAGTTGGATAATAACTTGACCGTCTTCGAAACGATTGACCTAGAAGCTGAAGGAGAGATACGTACACATATCAATGACTTGCTTGGTGCATTTATGTTTGGAGGCGAGGCAAATGAAAAGAAAGTATCTGTTCTTAGTGGAGGGGAGCGTGGTCGCTTGGCAATGATTAAGCTCTTGCTTCGCCCAGCAAACCTCCTTATTCTAGACGAACCGACCAATCACTTAGATATTCGCTCCAAAGAAGTGCTGAAAGAGGCAATCTTAAACTTTGAGGGGACGGTGATTGTCGTTTCACACGATAGGGAATTTCTAGATGGTTTAGTTAGTCGCATCTATGAGTTCCGTTCGGGGCGAGTCATCGAACATATGGGAGGTATCTATGATTGGCTCAATAAACGCAACCAAGAGGAGGCAAGCGAACTAGCTAATCCTCGGGGAGAAAAAGCTCAGCAAGAGCGTCCTAATGCCACGAATGAGCAGGGAGCTAAGGACTATGCTCAGCAAAAGGAAGAGAATAAGCGTATCCGAGCCTTGGAGAAAAGACTAAAAGCTATTGAAGATAGAACGGAAGTTCTCGAGGGAGAACTCAAAGATTTAGAAGACAAATTAGCTGAGGGCTTAACCAAAGACGGAGATGTTGATATTCTTGCTCGCTATCAAGAGCTGAAGAAAGAGCAGGAAACGCTTGAAGCAGAATGGGGCGAAGTAGCTCTCGAATTAGAGGCTTAGAGGGAGTTTCGGAAAAATTATTACCTTTGCATTCAGGATTAAATAATTATAAATAAAAAGAATAATGAAAAAGTTTATTGTAACACTTTCAGTTTTGTTGGCGTTTGTCTTAAGTACTAATATCGCTACTGCTCAAGAGTCTTTTGAGGAAGGCACTAATATGTTCACTATGGGTATTGGTTTTGGTAAGTCTAAAAATCAAACTCTTCCTCCTCTGTCTTTTGCTTATGAGCGTTCAGTTGTTTCAGGGCTATTTGACTATGGTTCTATCGGTATCGGAGGACAGTTTGATATCCAAGCTTTTGATTATACAGAGGGAACAGGTTTTAAGTCTTTTATTGGTCCTCGTGTATCTTGGCACTATGAATGGTTTGATAACTTAGATACTTATGTCTCTTTGGGAGCAGGCTTAAAGTTGGAACGTCATTCGGTACAGACTTCAGATAAGAAAGCTTATGAAATGCAATCAACTAGAACTTTTGTTCCTGTTTTTATGGTTGGTACTAGATATTTATTTACTAAGTACTTTGGTGTTTTCGCAGAGCTAAGTACCAATATTGCTTTCATTAAGGTTGGTTTGACTCTTAATGTTTAAAATATAGATTTATATCATATTAGAGCAATAGGCTCTAGAGAAAAAAAGGGAACGTGTCAAGATGGCACGTTCCCTTATCTTTTCAGTTTGTGCCGTAACGGACTACAGTTTGTTCGGGGACGAACTGTAGTTTGTAGCGGAACGAACTCTATTTTAATCGGGGAGAAACTCGAGTC
>PDWI01008174.1_pt1 | contig 37218 bp, 30 predicted proteins | sample 1430891 | NCBI WGS metagenome assembly PDWI01 (sample SAMN01162508, study PRJNA174530) | Oral metagenome, whole genome shotgun sequencing project. | biome: Marine environment; feature: Marine mammal; material: Swab sample of the gingival sulcus; isolation source: swab sample of gingival sulcus... | reverse complement strand
GCCCTTCACGTTCATCACCTGGGACCAGGACCTGCTCTACCAGAGCCAGAACCGCCTGGCGGACCATCTCAGCTTCTACGCCTCCGGCGACGGCGCCGAGTTCGCCGCCACCCGGCCGCCTATGTGGTACAGCGGCGGTCCCTGGCCCTTCACCTTCGAGTGGAACAACCTGCTGCGCGCCGCCATGCAGAACGCCGAATTCAAGGCCCTGCTGCGCGCCCGCGCGGACACGTTGCTCGCCGGCCCCCTCAGCCCCGCGGCCATGCAGACGCGCCTGGACCACCTGGCGACCGATCTGGAAGACGAATGGAACAACCACAGACTGCGCTGGGGACACGGCGCGCACTTCAGCTACTACCGGCAATCCGTTCACAACCAAATCGCCATGCGCCACGCCCAGGTGCCCGGTCTGGTGGCCGACTTCCTGGAGACCTGGGCCCAGCCCCTGGAGATGAGCGCCTTCGCGGCCACCGCCCAGGGCCCGGACGTGCGCTTGAGCTGGCACACGGAACGGGAAGAGGACTGCGCCGGCTACATCCTGGAACGCAGCGAGGACGCGGGCGCCACCTTCCAGATCATCGCCGACCACAACACCGAGCCCGCCCTGGTGGCTACCGGCGGTGTCCTGCTGCCCGCCGACTACGCCTTCACCGACAGCGGCGCCCCCCTGGACCAGTCCCTGGCCTACCGCCTGCGCTGGGTGGACGGCGGCGGGCAATCCCATGGGCTGCCCTGGGTGGAGGAGCTTTTCCCGGACCCCGTCTTCAGCCTGCGCCTGAACGAGTTCATGGCCAGCAACGACACCACCATCAGCGACGCCTTCGGCGAGTTCGATGACTGGCTGGAGCTTCACAACGCCGGCGCGGACACCGTCAGCCTGGCGGGTCTTTTCTTGAGCGACAACCTGGACAACCCCACCAAGTGGGAACTGCCGGCCATGGACCTGGCGCCCGGCGCCTTCTTGCTGGTCTGGTGCGACGAGGACCTCGCGCAGGGGCCCCTGCACGCGGCCTTCAAGCTGAAAGCCGGCGGTGAGGAGTTGGGTCTCTTCGCGCGGCACGACCTGGACTACGCCCCCATCGACACCATCGTCTTCGGCCAGCAGGTGGCGGACGTTTCCTGGGGTCGCAGCAGTGACGGCCATGGTCCATGGGGCCCCTTGGCGCGGCCCACACCGGGCATGAGCAACACGGCCCTCAGCGCGGCGGAAGAAGCGCGCGACACGGCCCTGCGCCTGGAGGCGGCCTGGCCCAACCCCAGCACCGGCGCGGTGAAGATCAGAGGGCGGCTGCCCCATGGGGTCCAGGGCGCCCGGCTGCGCATCTACGATGTGCGCGGAGCTTTGGTGCGGGAACTGGCCACCGACGGAAGCGCCGAGGGTCCGCGGGAGTGGAGCTGGGACGGGAACGACGGCACGGGGCACCGCGTGTCCACGGGGATGTATCTGCTGCGGCTGGAAAGCGCGCGGGGCATCAGCCAGGGGCGGGTGTTGATGGTTCGCTGAGGCAGGCGCCAGGACCGCAACCACAGACGATCCGGGTTCACGGGTTCACGGGTTCACCTGGGTGATCCTGGCGGCACTGGCCTTCGGGAGCATCTTTTGGGAGTGACGAGGAGCATTGGCCAGTCTCGCGACCGGGAGCAAGGAAAAGGAGGCTCCTCTCGTAATCTCGGAGGATTTTTCCATCGGCGGATAAGAGAAAGGCGGCAGGACACCCCGCCGCCTTTCCTATTCGTCTCAGCCGTTCAGGCAGCGGAGAACTACTCCTCCACGTAACCCTGGATGTAGGTGTTGGCGTACTGGAACCAGGGCAGCCGGACCTTGCCCACCACGTGGCCCAAGCCTTCGTGCGCGATCTTGCGGTTCTTGTACTGATCCTCCAACTCGACCACGGTGAAGGCGCCGATCAGGGGCAGGTCCTTCTCCACCAGCAGGTCCAGCATGTAGTCGGCGCCGGGGGCCAGATCCACGATCTCCAGGCTGCATTCGTCACCGATCACGTACCAGGCCATGTCCTCTTCGGAGGGGTTGGCGGCCACGCTGTCGGGCAGGCCCACCCGGGGACGATGCACGATGTTCAGGAAGGCGCTCTTGATGGTCTTCTGAGGATCATCTTCCTTCTCGGGCAGGTAGATGCTGACGGCTTCCTTGTAATCCTTGGTCTTCCAGCCGATCTCCGGCAGAGGAGCGCCGGACATTTCCTGATCGATGGCACCGCTGCGCAGCAGGTGCGGCAGCACGTAGCCCTTGGGCCGGGGAATGCTGTCCTGCACGACGCTGCCGTTGCGCTTGATGCGCTGGATCACCAGGTGCGTGGGCTGCGGGGAGAAGGTCTTCTTCACACCCAGCAGGGCATCCTTCATGCCGGCATAGCTGTTCTCCAGGTCCGGGCCCACCAGGAATTCCAGGAGGTTGCCGTCGCGCACGATGGCCACGTCGCCCTGGACGTACTCCAGTTCGGGGGCGTCGATCTCGAAGAGGAAGCCCACGCTCAGGGTATCACCGCGGGTGATCCGGCGCAGGGAATCGTAGGCGTAGGGATCCACCTCTTCCTCTTTGCTGCAGCCAGCCAGACCGATGAAGGTGACGGCCAGCAAGGCCAGCATCAGGGTGAATACCCAGCGACGCATGGAAGAAACTGCGAACATGTACCAAACCTCCCAGAGGGTTCTTAATTCATCCTGCAGGTGGGATGCAGGACGTTTTTCTTGGAATCCAACCACCGGCGAAACGGTCGACCAGGAATCAACGGGACTCTAACGTCAACCGCAACAGACGTCAACCTCTGCATTGCAACACCATGAAATTGGGGTATGGGAAAGAAAAAAGCAAATGCAAAGGGCTGATTATCCCACCCCGGGCCGCGGCAAAACTCAGGAACTCCCAGGCAGATGCCGCAGGAGCGCCAGCACATCCGGCCAACCGGCGACCGCGCCATCCCACAGGGACTGAAAAATCTCCCAATGGTCGGGCAACAAAACCCCCGCGGAAGAAAAATGGCGGCTGAAGCGGTTGCGGCGTTCGGCCATGGAATAGCCCGGCAGGCCCAGCCGGTGCAAACGGCCGTCCACCGTCACCGCCCACACCACGGCGAAGCTTTCCACCGCCTGACGCGGGATGGCGGCACCCACCAGTTCGCGGCGCGCCCAATCCCGCGCCGTCAGCAATTCATGGTGCAGCAGCCGGCGGGCCGCCGCCTCCCGGAAGGTGCCCCCAATCGGTCCCGCCTCCGTCGGTTCCGCCTCTACGGGCCGGAGCACCGCATCCCAGATTTCCGGCCCCGGCAGCAGCCCCGCGTCGGCAACCGCGCCCTCCAGGAAGTGCGTTTCGGCGCAGAAAAGTTCGCCATGCCAGTTCGGGCCCTCCTGTGGCAGCCCATCCTCCGGCTGCCGACCTTCCCGCTTCCGGCCTTCCGCCAGATGCAACCAGGGCACCGGAGCCTCGCCCACACCCGGCAGATCATCCACCACAAGGGTGAAGGAAAAGAAATGGGCCGCCAGTTCCAAAGAACCGGCGGCCTCCATCAGCAAAGGGCGGATCAGGCCCGCCAACTCCGGATTCAGGGCCTGGCAGTCCAGACGCAGGGTTCCGGATCCGGCGGCCATCAGGCCTCGGCCAGCATGCGGCCGCCGCCCACGGGCTGCAAGCGTGCCGTGAAGTGGCGCAGGGCCGGCGGCTGCCAGACGATCTCCAGGCCGCGCAAGCGCTCGCCCATGGCCATCACGCTGGCGCAGACATCGGCCACGTAATCCAGCTGGGTGTGGGTGTAGACCCGCCGCGGCACGGCCAGACGCACCAATTCCATGGCCGGATGCACCATCTCCCCGGTGTCCGGATCCTTATGCTCGAACATGAGGCTGCCGATCTCCACGGCGCGCACACCACCCTCCAGATAAAGAGCCGCGGCGAAGACCTGGGCGGGGAACTGCTCCTGCGGGATGTGCGGCAAGGCCCGGCGTATGTCCAGATAGACCGCGTGGCCACCGGTGGGGCGGATGAAAGGCACCCCCAGCTTATCCAGACGATCGCCCAGACGGGCCACCTGGCCGATGCGGTAGGCCAGGTAGTCCGGATCCATCACCTCGCGCAGGCCCTGGGCCACCGCGCTCAGGTCACGGCCCGCCAGGCCGCCGTAGGTGGGGAAACCCTCGCGCAGAATCAGCAGGTTGGTGGCGTTCTGGGCCACCTCGTCATCGTTCAGGCACAGGAAGCCGCCGATGTTCACCAAGGCGTCCTTCTTGGCGCTCATGGTGCAGCCATCGCCCAAGCTGAACATCTCGCGGCAGATCTCGTGGATGCTCTTGTCGGCGTAGCCTTCCTCGCGCTGCTGGATGAACCAGGCATTCTCCGCGAAGCGGCAGGCGTCGAAGATCAGGGGCACGCCCATCTCATGGCAGAAGGCGCTGACCTCGCGCGCGTTGGCCATGCTCACGGGCTGGCCGCCGCCGCTGTTGTTGGTGATGGTCAGCATCACGAAGGGGATGCGCTCCCGACCGTACTTCTCGAAGGCGGCGCGCAGCTTGGCCAGGCTCATGTTTCCCTTGAAGGGGGCCTCCAGCATGGGGTTCAGGCCGGAATCCTCCACGCAATCCAGGGCGATGGCGTCCAGATGCTCCACGTTGGCCCGCGTGGTGTCGAAATGGATGTTGTTGGGCACGACCATGCCCTTCTGCACCGTCACGGCAAAGAGCAGACCCTCGGCGGCGCGCCCCTGGTGGGTGGGGATGACGTGCTTGTAGCCGAAGATGTCGCGGATGGTGGCCTCGAAGTCCTGGAAGCTCTTGCTCTGGGCGTAGGCTTCGTCGCCGATCATCATGGCGGCCCACTGCTGGTCGCTCATGGCGCTGGTGCCGCTGTCGGTCAGCAGATCCACGTAGATGGCCTCGCTGGGCACCTTGAACAGGTTGTACCCGGCCTCGCGCAGCAGACGACCCCGCTCGGGCCGGCTGACGCGCTGGATCTTCTCGACGACCTTGATGCGATACGGTTCGAAGGTGTGGTCCATGGAAGGCGCTCCTTGTGCGGGAAAAGGTGAGATTAGACGGGCCAAAAATAGCTCCTGGCCACAGCCCGTACAAGGCGCGTTTTGCGCGTTTCGCGCGCGCCGCGGCGGGCTCATGCCGGCGGTAGATCCTCCGCGACCAGCGGCGAACGCTCCTTGTAAAGGATCAAGGCCGTGTCGGTGGCGCGGGCCAGGGCGCCGTAGTGCTGACGCCAGGATTCGCTGCCCAGACAGAGATAGACCGTGCCGCGGGCGTACATCCCGGCGGGCTGCCCCGCTTCGGCCAGGGTGACCAGGGGCCGGCGTTCCGCGGGCAAGGGCAGCCCCAGGTCCTCCAGGGTGCTCAGCCACCAGGCCTCCCACAGGGGCGTGTCGGCCAGCAGGGCGACGCTCTCCTGCCCCCAATCCTGCAACAGCAGGCGCAGGCGCTGGGCCGCCTGCGGGTGGGCCAGAGGGCCCCGGGCCCAGTCCGCAGCTTCCAGCTGGGAAACGAAATCCGCTAAAGACATCTCGGCCAGGGACCTCTCGGCCAAGGAAAGGCCGAATTCCTGCCGCCAGCGGGCGTAGGAGGGCACCAGTTCCTCCGGCAGCATACCCGGCGTCAGGAAGGCCGCGCCCCCCGAAACAGCCGAGGCCGCATCCGGTCCGGCCACATCCGGGCCCGGGTCCTCATCCCCCAGAACACCCTGGGCCAGAAGGTCCGTGGCCGCGGCCAGGACCTCGCGCACACCCGGCATTTTCAAGCGGGCCAGGGTCTGTTCAGGCAAGGCCAGCCACCCCTGCTGCCGCACGCCCTCGGCCAGGAAATCCAGATCCGAAAGCAACGGCCCCACCAGGCGCAGGCGATCCGGCAGATGCCCCGCCCCCACGTCCATCAGCAGCCGCGCCAGGCATTGGTCCAGGTTGACGGCATAGTCCGCCAGGATGCTACCCTTGTCCGCGCGGGCGATCAAAGGGGTGCGCTCCCGCCTCTCGGGCAGCAGCCCCGCCACGGCCTCCCATAGATCCTGAGCATGGCGCTCGCTGCGTTCCAGGGCCACCACCTCGCTGGCGCGCGGGGTGGTCAGGAAAAGGTTTTCCCAGGATTCCGTGGTGGCCATGTCGGTTGTCCCCCGTATCGGCCAGATGGCCGGGCAGGTCCAGCGGCACGGGCGGGGTTTCACCGGGTTCCGGAATCCGGATATCCGCCAGCAGGGCCGCCGTGCGGGGGCCCACAGCCTCCAGCAGAACCGCGGCGGCCTGCTCATCGGGGCAGAAGACGGTGATTTCTCCCCGGCGCAAAAAGGCTTCCAGACCCCGCCCCAAAGCCGCGTGCCGGCCGCTGCCCAGAGCCCCACGCAGGATGAGGATGCCGCGCTTGCCGTCGGCTCGGACCAGATTCGCCACCTGCCCGGCCGCCTGCCGGGACGGGTCCGTCCTGGCCGGGCCTTTCCAGAATTGACGCCACACACCCCGGGTCCAGCCGCCGCGACCGGAGCCCGCGGCCGACTCGGCTTCCCCGCCGACCTCATCCCCGGGCCCGGCCCCCACCAGCCCCCGCAGAAGGTTCCAGGCCAGATCCTCCCTGCGCACGGTGGGGCTTTCCGCCAGCGTCAGCAAATCCACCAGATGCAGGCTATCCTGGTCCACGGGTCCCAGCCAGCGCCACAGCCCCAAAGCCGCGCCGGTGCCCAGGAAACGCTTTTCCCCGGGCCCCAGGTCCGTCAGCCCCGTGTCCACCAGGAAGCCGTCCCCGGTCTCGACGGCCCCGCTCATCAGATCCTGAACCCGGCGACGGAAGACTTCCAGCCCCCGCGCCAGTTCCTCCAGCACCTCGTTGGCCGGCCCCCGGCAAGAAAGCAGACGCCGGCCGGCGTGCATGAACCCCCGGCGCGCTTCCCAGCCCAGACGGGCCTCGGGAGCCCCCGCGACCATGCCCAGATAGGCATCCAGGCGCAGCAGATCCTCGGCCTCGGTCTCGGCCGGCGGGTAAGCCAGATCCACCCATGTGGGCAGACCGGGCCGACGCGCGTCCAGCCACAACGGCAACAGCACCGACAGTTGCTCCTGCAGACGCAGCAGCCGATGCTCCAACTCCGCGAAACGCTCGGGAATGATCAGGGCGTGGGTCACTCTGGTATAGGTCGGGTTTTCCAGCTGGCCCGCCGCCGCGCTGAGGCTGTCGCCCGCCAAACGGCCGGCCCAGCGCAAGATGCGCACCCCATGACGGATGGTCTCTTCCGGGGTGCCGGCCAGCATGGCCAGCCACCGCAGAGAAATCAGCTGCCGCGCCGAGACGGTCCCCTGCCCCTCCTTGCCCGCCGGTAGCGGCACACAGGGCAACACCTCTTCCAGGCGCAGGAGCAGTTGCCGCAGCCGTTCCAGGGCCTCGCCGTCACCGGGGAAATCCGTGATCGATTCTCCCAGCACACCGTGCGCCGCCGGGCATTCCGCGCCGGTGGCCTGGCGCAGGTATGCCCACCAAGGGCCGGGCAGCCCCTGGGACTGCAGAACAATCCCCGCGGACGTCTGGTCCAGCAGCACGCGCAACGCCCGGGCCGCCACCTGTTTGCCGGCGGCGGGATCGGGCAGCCATCCTTCCAGACCGCACACCATGATCCAGGTGGGCGGTTTCCGCTTCAGGAATTCCACCAGCTCGGGGTTGGCGAAATCCTCTCGCTGCAGCCACAGAAGCGGGGCCGGGTCGGCGGGGTCGTCCTGGGTGGGCCAGGCGCTCATGCCGGGCACCCAACTGCCGGCCACCATACTGGCGCCCTCGCCCGCGCCCGGCAGTTCCTTGGCCACCACCAGGATCCAGGAAGAAACATCCCCCTGTTCCCACTCGCCCTGCACCTGGGCCACCAGCTGTCGCCAGTAAAGATCGGCGCTGCCCGTGACCAGAACGGGGCTGCCGGCCTGGGGCAGCTTGGCCGCATCCGAGGTGACGGGGACCGACGGGGTTTCTCCGGGATGCTCCGTCACCCACTGCCGTACCGCTTCCAGGACGCCCCGGCTGCACTGTTGGCTGGAGCCGGAACCGGGCAGATCGAAGGTGCCGACTGTCTCAGGAGCCACCTCCCCGGCGGCCAGGGCTCCGGTCCAGGGGACGGTGGCCGAGGGGTCCGCCTGGCGGGGCTTCAACAGGCGCCACCAGCGGGCATCCAGGATTTCCACTTCGTCCCAGGAGCCCGCCAGGTGGGCGGCCAGTTCCAGGCCGCACATGCGACGGCGCCACTCCAGGAACTCGTGCCGATCCCGGTCGGCCTGGGCCCAGGCCGCGGGCGAGTCCTCCAGGGCGATGGGGATCTGGCCCCCTTCCAGACTCCCCAGCACGGGAATCATGAGCACCCGGCGTCCCTCGGCGGGAATTTCCTCCAGGCGACGCCCCTCCCCGGGCGCGGCCCTCTCCGATCCCAGGAAGAACAGATTACGCGGGACCTCGCCCAGCCCGCCGGCGGCCATATCCCGCCAAAAAAGGGCCCCGCTGCCTTCGGCGGGCAAGAGCAGGGTGCCCCCTTCCCCACCATCCAGACGCCGGCGCACATGGGCCAGGGCCCCGGCCAGGGCGGACACCGGCGAGGAGACGGCATCGGGAATCCAGCCCCGGTCCGCCAGCTTCAGACGCGGCGGTCGGCTGTCCGTCAGGACCACGCGATAGGGGGTGCCGTAGACCTGCAACCAGGTGGCCAGCAGGCCCTCCAGTTCGGAGCGCAGCCAGACCGCGCCCGTCAGCAGGCTCAGATGGCGCCGGCCACGGCTGTGCAGCAGGGAGTGCAGGTCATGGATGGCGGCCCCCTGACGCCCCAGCAGACTCCAGTGCACGGCGGCGCTGTCCAGGAAAACCCAGCTGGCTTCGCTGCCCTCGAAAACACCCCAGAGACTGTCCAGACGCTCGGCGTCGCCCAGCAGGCTGTCCACCATGCCGGCCACGAAACCGGCCCGGCGCACCCGCTGGCTGAACTGGGTGGCCCAGCTCTCGCCCCCGGCGGTGGTGTCTTCCAGATGGGGCTCTTCCCGCGGCAGATGGGCCACCGCCTCGGCGTAGCGGGTGTACAGGGGCGGGTCTGCCCCCGGACGTGGCCGCACCTCGCGGAAATCCAGCAGGTCCCCGTTGTGGGATTCCACCAGACGCACCCAGTGGAAAAGGGGCAGCAGACCGGCCAGCGAATCCTGCCCCGCGGTGCCCGTAAGCAGTTGTTCCAGCCACTCCAGGGCCCCGTCCAGGGCGTGCACGCTACCGTCCCGGGGAATCAGCGTGACCGGGCCGATGGCCCCGCCCGCCACCCGGGACAGCCCTTCCAGCCGATCCAGACGGTCCAACACGATGCGCCATTTCTCCCGGCCATCGCCCCAGGCCGCCACCACGCCGGCGGGATCCCCCGTGGCCACGATGGCCAGATCGTTGCGTCCCAGGTCGGGGCGGGCCATGCCCTCGCCTCCGAGGGCATCTCCCTCGGCCGGGCGGCGGCCTTCCGCGCCCCACCCGAAAGGATCGGGCCGGGTCCAGAGCAAGGGCAGGGTCCACGGCTGGAAGGCGCCATCCACCGCGTTGGCCTCGGCGCTGCCGGCGGCCAGGACACCATAGAGCGCGGCAGCGGCCGGATCTCCCCGCCGGGCCAGATGACCGATGCCCGCCCGCAGGCAGGGGTCGGCCTGGGCCAGACGCGAGCGCATGGCCAGCACCAGCAGCCCTGCCACCAGGGCCCCGCCCGCCGGGCCACCGTGCCAGGCCTCGGCCAGATGGCTGTGCCGGGGCGGTTCCAGATGCTGGTGCCCGTGATCCGGATTCCAGCCCGAGCGCCAGGCCGCGGTCTCGCCCATGGCCAGACGCAGCAGGCTGTCCGCCTGCAGGCCCGTCGCGGGCAGGAAGGGTTCCAGCAAAGCCGCCGCGAAGTCCGGCACCGGCCAGGCCGCCGGCGGCTGGGGCCAGGCATCGCCCACGGCCGTCAGGGCCTCGACGCTGCCGGCGATCAGGCGTCCCTCACAAGGTGCCAGGAAGATCATCAAAGCCGTGGGGTCTTCGCCCGGCCGCCAGTAGGCCACATCGCGGGGCTCGTCACGCCACCAGAAGACCACCGCCAACCGGCCATCGGCCTGCCGGTCCAGCGACGCCCAGGCGGGCGAGCCCTGCTGGCCCGGCTCCGGGTCCGGCCGGCGATATCGTATCCGGGCCACGGCCGCGGTGTAGCGGCCGGCCATGGCGCTGCCCGCATCCAGGCCTCCGGGCGGCATGGCGGCCTGAGCCTCGTCGTAGCGGGGCACCTGGAAATGCAGGTCGTCGATATTGCCCAGCAATTCCAGAAGCCGGACCCGCGCCTCGTCCGCCCTTTCGCCGGGTTCGGGGTGCTCCATCAGATACTGGCGGTAGGCGTCCACGCTCTCGGCGGCGCGGCCCAGGAGATGGTCGGCGGTGACGGCCTCGATCCAGCGGCGCTCCTCTTCCAAACGGCCGGTCTCACTGAAGTAGCGAGGATTCAGCAGCTGCAGGCAGACCCGCGCCCACCGCTCCACCTCCTGGCCACCGGTGGGCATGGCGCCCTGCTCCTGGAACGCCACCACCAGTTCTCCGCCCTGGCGCGCCAGCCAGAGGCGGTCTTCCTCGGTCAGCGGCAGATCAGGGCGCACCAACTCCACGTCGAAAGGGCGACCGGTCCGGCGGGCCGTCCGGAAAAGCCCCTTGAGCAGAGGCACACCGCTGGTCGGTTCCCGGCTGAAAAGGCGGCTACGGCCCACCAGGAACAGGGCGTTCGCCAGCAGGGGCTGGTTCCTGTCGGCATCATCCTCGGGGCGCAGTTCGGCCGTGTGCACGGCGCGCCGAACCAGGCGATCTCCCTCCAGCAGGAACCGCTCGCGGAAGGTCTCGCTGTGGCGCTGCCATTCGGTGAAGAACACGCGCCCGGGAGAGGCTTCCCGCCGCTCGCAGGCCAGCAGGAAAAGCCGCTCCGCTTCCGGGAAGGCTTCCTCGGAAAGATGGAGCTGGGCTTGTTTCAGGAGGTCCCAGTAGGAGCCGGATGTTTGGTCGTTGCGGATCATGGGCGGAATCTACCATGGAAGGTCGGTTCCGGGAAACGGATTTATCGCACGGATTTATCGCACACGGATTTCTTGCCCTACCATGCGCGCAACCCCGACCCCGTGGCGCTCCTTCCAGGACAACCCGCGCTAGCGGGTCAGCACAACCCGCGCCGTGGCCCGCCGACCCCCACGGCGGGCCACGGCCAGATAGGTGCCGGTCGCCGTCAGGCGCCCCCGGTGATCGCGCCCGTCCCAAGTCCAGCGGCCCTCCGTGGTGCCCGGCACCTCGGCCACGCGCCGCCCCCGCAGATCGTAGATGGTGAGCCGCCCGGCGGGCGTATCCGGCGCCGCGGCCCAGTGGAACTGGAACCGCCCGGGCCCCGGATTCGGGTACACGGCCAGCCGGGAAGGGGGCGCGGCCATCACCGGGCTCAAATCCTCGACCACCGGATAAGCCCCGCTGTTGCGCTGATCCCCGCGGGCCAGGGGCCAGAAAGGGCCCCGCAGACCGCGCGGCCGCAGGGGCAGGAAATTCACCCGGGCATCGCGGACCTGGATCAGCTTGAAGGCGTCATCGCCCAGAGGGGCCAGGCCCGCCGCCAAAGCCTGCGGGGGCACTTCTTCGGAACCTCCGGGGGTGGCCGGCGGGCGGAAGGGCAGCACCCGCGCACCGGGCGCGTCCAGGAACCAGCCCGTGGTGGCTCCATCGATGGCCGTCTGCCCGAAGATGGTTTCCCGCCAGCTCAGCCCCCCCAGCAAGGCCGCCTCGCTGCCGGATCCATCCCGGAAATCCCAGGCCAGGGGCTGGGCCAGGACGGTGCTCCGAAACCCCAGCACACCCTGGTCGGTGCGGCCCCGCACCGCCAGATGCGGCAGGCGTTCGCTGAACAGCCCTCCCGCCGCCCACCAACCCGCGCGAGCCAAGAAGTAACCCGCCCGCGCGCCGGAAAGCCCGTTGTCCACCAGCCCCAACACCTCCACCCGCAGGTCCCCGGCGCCGGCCCGACCCGCCACCAGCGGCGGGGTCACCGCCAGCCAGGCGGCGCCACCGGCCGCCGGCAGCACCGTCCCGTCTCCGGGTAGCGGGTGGCCTGCGCCGTCCAGCAGGCGCAGCCGCAACTCCCCCACGGCGGTGTTCAGGGTGGGCAGCGCCATATCCAACCCCTGGTCCCCATCCAGATCCACCAGCACCGGAGGCAACGACAGGCCCTCGCCCAGATCCACCGGCCAGCCCGGCAGATCCAGACCGGCGCTGTCCAGAGCATGCACCCAGCCATCCCGGAAGGCCACCACCAGACGCGCCTCCTCATGGGCCGTCAGCCTGCCCACCGCCGGGGGCAGGGGTTCCTCATGCTCCAGGTCCCGCTGGACACGCAATTGCGGGCCCCAGGCGTAGGCGCGCAGCTGCCCGTGGTCATCCAGGATGGCGGCCCGGCGCTCACCCGACGCCAGTTCCCAGCCCACCACCGGGGTCAAGGGCACATTGAAATCCAGGGCCACCTCGGAGTAGGCCCCCAGGTTGTTGAAGAAGTAGAGGCTGCCGTATTCCGAGGACAGAACGATCTCGTCACCCGGCTGGCCGTCCATGTCCCAGAGTATCGGTTGGCTGAGCCCGCCGTTGCTGGACGAGGCCGTAAAGACGTAGACCGGCCAGCCCGGCACGGACAGGCCCCAACCATCAAAGACGTTCACCGACCGAGCCTGCGGGTCCAGATCCACCAGGGAGGGGATCACCACGGTGGTCCCCGCGGCCTGCGTCAGGCTGCCGTAATTCGGCGCCCCGGTGACGTGCCCCGGCAGGTCGGCTTGGCGCCCCTGCTCCGGAAAGGTGTCCGCCTCCGTCAGACGCAGGACCACCGGGCCGGAACCGGCCACCCGGCGCACCACCAGGAAGGCCCAGCGGGCTTCGACGGCCTCGTGGTGCAGCGATTCGGCAACTCCGCTGCCGCCGGCGTTGGCCCGGGGCACCTGCTCCCCGGCGGGAGAAGAATCCAGATACCGCGGATCGACCAGGGCCAGGTCCACATCCAGCCCCGCGGCGGGCACGGCCTCCAGCAGGTAGCGCACCCCCGGCTGCAGCAGGAGGCGGCGGGCCACCACGATGCGGTTCTCGTCCACGCTGAGGGTGTCGGTCTGCTGGACGCCCGGATACAGGGGACGCATCAGGGCGGAGACGGCGGCATCGGCCCGCAAACGCCCCCAGCCCCTGGCCGCATCCGGCAGATCATGGGGGGCCAGGGCCTGGATGGAGGCGCCGTCTTCGGATTCGGCGTTTTCCACCCGGGCGGCCGTGGCCTTCAGCAGGGCCCGCAGGTTGCGCACCGTGGTCGGGTCCTCGGGCAGCAGCACGCCGTTGTCCTGCAGCACCTCGCCCAGCAGGAAGGCCGCGCCCGCCACATGCGCGGCCGCCAGGCTGGTGCCCTGGCGGGGGCTGTAGGTGTCGTTGGGTTCGTTGTCGGCGCAGGTGATGCGCCCCCCGGAAGGCAGCAGGCCGCCGCCGGGCGCCAGCAGGTCCGGCTTGCCCTGGTCCGGGGCGGCCCGGCCGCTGAAGGCGGAAAGGGCTCCCGCGTCATTCACCGCGCCCACCGTCAGGGCGTCCGGCACCAGGGCCGGATAACCGGGGCCCGTGGTGTCCGGGCCGTGATTCCCCATGGCCACCACCGGCAGCAGGCCCGCGGGGCCTCGCGCTGCTCCAGCGTCCAGGCGCAGGCGGCCAGGAAATCTCCCGCCCAGGTGTGCCAGATCTGGTCGAAATCGTAAAACTTGACCACCGTCAGCCGGGCGCCGGGGCTGACGCCGGCCAGTTCCGGCTCCAGGCGGCCCGATCCCGCCACCACCGAGGCCAGAGCCGTCCCGTGGTAGTGGTAGTCCCAGGGTCCGGCGGCCTCGGGAAAATCGTCCGTCACGTCCTGCCAACCCACCACCCGGTAGCCCGCGAACACGGGCCAGGACCCGGCGCCGGGAGACCAATCGTTGGCATCGCCCACCGCCGGCGGGGGGCCGTCTCGGTTGTCATTGGTGGGATCGCCCAGATCGTTGTGGGCCGTGTCGCAACCCGAATCCAGAATGGCCACGGAAGAAGACCCGTCCTGGCCCAGACGCCAGATTCCTTGCTGCAACTGGCGGCTGCCGACCATGGTCGTGCTGCCGTCCAGGGCCGGTGTGCCGTCGCGGTCCAGGACCACCCGGCCGGCGGGTTTGTGCCTCAGGTAGGCGGCCAGGCCCGGTTCGTCCAGGACCAGAACCCGGACCCCGCCGATGAAGTCCAGATCATGCAGAAGTTCGCAAAAACCGGCCTCGGCGGCCCGTGTTTCCGCCAGCCGCGCCGACGCGCCGCCGGCCCCCAGGCACAGAACCCGCAACCGCCCCGCGTCCCAGACCTTCTGGGCGGGAATGGCCGATCCTTCCCATTCTCCAGGGTCGGCGATACGCAAGGCCGGCGGGGAGGCCAGATCCCGCAACGCCTGCCAGCTGAGCCGCCCCGCCAGCCAGCGGTCCAGGCAGTCCTCCACGCCGTTGCCGTCCCGGTCCAGGAACCGGTCGATGTAGGCGGAACTGGTGGCGGGCGTTCCCTGGGCGCGAACAGCCGCCGCCGGCATCCCCACCAGCACCAGCAACGCCGTCACCAGCAACGCCGACACCGGCAACGGCATGGCGAACCCGGCGCATGGTGAGGATGTCTGCCGACAGGATGGAACCGCGCGAGGGGCCGGGCGGATATGGGGGATTCCGTCGGCCATGTGTCGGGTGCCATCTGTGTGGTCTGTGCGCATGCGGAATCCTCGGATGAACCAACTGACAACCGGAGATGACTCCGGGCGCGGATTCCGTGTCCCGGCGGGGACCACAATCCACGCGACCACGCGGCCTGGGCTTCAGCCCCATGATGGTACAAATTTCGTCGCCAAACAGCAAAGGCCGCGGTCCAAACCGGCTCAGCGCACATCCGGTAGATGCCGCAGGCTGAGCCCCCCGTCCCGGCCGTTCAGCTGGATGACCACCACATCGAAGCGGTACCAAACCGGCCCCCGGGGCGGGTGTTCATGTATCCAGAACCGGGCCGCCTGCCGCATGCGGGACAGCTTCAGGGGCGTGACCCAGGCCTCGGGCGGGGTGCGATTGCGCGCGCCGCGGGTCTTGACCTCCACGAAGGCGATCACCTCGGCGCGGGACGCCACCAGGTCCAGCTCCCCGCCCGGGCGGCGGAAGCCCGTGTCCAGGATCCTGAATCCCTGGGTCTGCAGATAAAGACGGGCCAGGCCCTCACCCAGGCGGCCCTGTTCCTGTGCGGTGGGCATGCCGGCCGCACCCTTCCGGGAGGAAGTCATGGATTCCAGGCATAAAACCGGCAGGCCTGAAGAAATAATCATGCCCACCTGGAAGAGGCGGCCTGATCCCCTTCAGAAAAGGCGCCCCTGGTCCAGCTCGGCAATGGGCCGATAACTGAAACGGTGCAGGGCGCAGGGCCCCAGCCGCTGAAGCGCCGCCCGATGGGCGGCCGAGCCGTACCCCTTGTGGCCGGCGAAACCGTAGCCGGGATAGTGGCGGTCGTAGGCCGTCATGATGCGGTCGCGGAAAACCTTGGCCAGGATGCTGGCCGCGGCGATGGCGGCGCTGCGGCCGTCGCCCTTGGTCACGGCGCGGGCGGGGATGGCGATGTCCGGGGTCTGCAACCCGTCCACCAGGACCAGTTCGGGGCGGGTTCCCAGCTTGGCCAGGCTGCGGCTCATGGCCCGCAGGGTGGCCTGCAGGATGTTGATCCGGTCGATATCCGGGGCGGATACAGCACAAGCGCCCCAGTGCAGGGCGCTTGCGCGGATCTCTTCACAAAGGGCTTCGCGCCGCTTCGCGCTGGCCAGGTCGGCATCATCCGGCAGGATGACGGCGGCGGCCACCACCGGACCGGCCCAGCAACCCCGACCCGCCTCATCGACCCCCGCCAACAGATGGCGGCGATCCCGGCTCTGCTCCCGGTCGAAAAGGACCAGGGGCGACACGGCGGCGGGGTGGCCGGACAAGGGGCTCGCCTGCTACCGGCGGGCCTCGCGGATCCTGGCCTTACGGCCCGTGCGACCCCGCAGGTAGTACAGCTTGGCACGGCGGATGCGGCCCCGCTTCTTGACGGTGATGCTGTCCACGCTGGGGCTCTCCAGGGGGAAGATCCGCTCCACGGCGATCCCGCCGGTGACCTTGCGCACGGTCACGCTGGCCTCCAGGCCGGTGCCGTGCTTGGCGATCACAGCGCCGATGAAGTTCTGGATACGGCTCTTGCCGGCCTCGGTAATACGCACGGCCACGTTGACGGTATCCCCGATCTTGAAGTCGGGAAGGTCATCTCGCAGGCCCTCGGCCCGCATTTGTTCGACGATGTTCATCTCATCCTCCGACCCGGTCGTTCCGGGTACGAATGCCCACCAGCGGGGAACGCTTGCGCGCGACCATGGCTGAGCGTCAATGGTGGCGGCGCCTGCTGCGGCCGCCATCCTGTCAATCGGAATTCCTGTCGCCCGACCGGCCGGAAGAAGATTCCGGCAACAGATCGGGTCGGCGCTCTTGCGTGCGCCTGGCGGCCTCCCGGGCACGCCATTGCTCTATGTTGGCGTGGTGCCCCGAGAGCAAGACCTCGGGCACCCCCAAACCCCGGTATTCCGGCGGCTTGGTATACCATTGACAATCCAGTCCACCCTCGCGGGTGGCGGTGAAGCTGTCGTTCTCCGCGCTGTCCCGGTTGTGCAGGACCCCGTCCAGCCGGCGGACCACCGCATCGGCAATGACCAGGGCCGGCAGCTCGCCACCCGTCAGCACGTAATCCCCGATGGAGATCTCACGCGTGACGACCAGCTCGCGCGCCCGCTCGTCGATGCCCTTGTAGTGGCCGCAGATCAGGATGATTTCACCCTTCTCCCGCAATTCGGCCAGCAGTTCCAGGGTGAGGTCTTCGTTGAAGGTCTCGCCCTGGGGCGTGGTCAGAATCACCGGCGCGGCGGCGTTCTCACGGCAACTTTCCACCGCTTCGACCACCGGCGGAGCCATCATGATCATGCCGGCGCCGCCACCGTAGGCCGTGTCGTCCACCGTGCGGTGCTTGTCCACCGCGAAATCGCGGATATCCACCACCTCGTAGCGCACGTTGCCCTGCCGTTCGGCCCGCCCGGCCATGCTGGTGGCCAGCACCTCCCGCACCATGTCCGGAAACAGCGTCAGGATCTTGATCACCGGCGCTTCAGTCCGCCTGGACATCCTGCAATCCTTCGACATCCAGCAACCCTTCCGGCGGATCGATGACCAGGTCACCCTCCAGGGAGCGGTCATCCCGCACCAGAATGGGCTCCACGGCGGGAATCAGGATCTCCCGCTTCCCGTCCGGAACGACAAGCATGTGCGCGCCGCCCATGAGCCGCACCTCGTCCACGCGGCCGATCTCGTCACCCCCGCGGGTCACGACCCGCCGCCCCAGATACCGGAAGGCCAGGCCTCCGGGCGGGACGGGGAAATCGTCGCGGACGTAACTGCCGCGCATGAAGCCCAGCTCGCGGCCCAGCATGGCCTCGGCCGCCTCACGGCTCTGCACGCCCTCGACCATGAGGGCCACGCAGGAGCGAGCCGGCCGATGCCGCAGAATCTTCACCGGGCTGCCGTCCTGCCACACGGTGTATGGCGAGTCCAGCAACCCATCGAAGTAATCCAGCAACGGGTAAAGCTTCAGCTCACCCTTCAGACCGATGGCTTTGACGATCTCGCCGACGCAGACGAAGTCCTTCATCACTCGACGATTTCCAGGCCGATGCGCTGCTCATCCTGGCTGGTAGCCGCCGTCAACAAGGTCCGCAGAGCGCGGGCGGTCTGCCCGCCCTTGCCGATGACCTTGCCCAGATCTTCGGCGTCGACCTTCACCTGGTAGACCTCACGGTCCGCCTTGCGCACCAGGTCCACGGTCACGTTCTCCGGCTTGTCGACCAGGTTGACCACGATGAAGGAGATGAGTTCCATGACCCTCTCCTGGCCGATGGTCATCTCCTCGTCCTCGGGCAGCACCTCGTGGAGGTCATCGCCGTCCTTCACGGGGAAGTCGTCGTCCCGGGGCCTCAACTTTTCTCTTCCTCGTCAGCCGCGGGGGCTTCTGCGCCCTCTTCACCGGCAGTTTCGGCGGCTTCGGCAGCGGCTTTGGCCTCTTCCTCGGCCTTGGCGGCGGCTTCGGCTTCAGCCTTGGCCTTGGCTTCAGCAGCAGCTTTGGCTTCGGCAGCGGCTTTGGCTTCGGCCTCGGCGGCAGCCTTGGCTTCCGCTTCGGCGGCGGCCTTCGCTTCGGCGATCTTCTTGGCCTCGGCAGCCTCGCGGGCGGCCTCGCGCTTGTCCACGCCGGCCTTCCATTCGGCCATCTTGGCTTCCACTTCGCCCTCGCCCAGGCCCTGCTTGATCAGGGAGTACTTGTAGAGGACGCCCTCGCTGCGCAGCAGACTCTTGGCGGTCTCGCTGACGGTGGCGCCCTTCTGCATCCAGTCGATGATTTCATCGCCGCGCAGTTCGATTTCGTGGGGCTCGGAAAACGGGTTGTAGTAACCCAGGTTGGCCAGGTAGGCGCCATCACGGCGCTTGCGGCTGTCCAGAACGACGAGACGGTAGAAGGGACGCTTCTTGCGGCCCATGCGGGTCAGACGGATTGTCGTAGGCACTATCGACCTCCATTGCGATGGTTTCGCCGGGCGCCCCATGCGCCAAGCGTGCGCGACCGACGGGTTCGTGTCCCGCCGGTCTTTATTGTCGGCCGCCCATCAGGCTTTTGCCGAATTCCTGCAGACCGCCGGCGGCGTTGATCTGTTTCATCATGCGCCGCATGTCGCGATACTGCTTCAAAAGCTTGTTCACCTGCGAGACCGTGGTCCCGCTTCCCCGGGCAATGCGCTTGCGGCGCGACCCGTTGATGATGTCGGGATTCCGACGCTCCTGGAACGTCATGCTCTGGATCATGGCCTCCACCTTGACGAACTGCTTGTCGTCGATCTTGGCCTTGTCCAGCATGTCCCCGCCCATGCCGGGCAGCATCTTCAACATGCCCTTAAGTGATCCCATTTTCTTCATTTGCTGGATCTGCTTGAGAAAGTCCTCAAGCGTGAACTGGCCCTCGGCAAAGCGCCCGGCAAGGTGCTCGGCCTCGTCCAGGTCCATCTTTTCCTCGGCTTGCTCGATGAGCGTCAGCACATCGCCCATGCCCAGGATGCGGCTGGCCATGCGGTCAGGGTGGAAGACTTCCAAATCTTCCAGCTTCTCGCCCACACCCACCAGCTTGATGGGCCGGCCCGTCACTTCCAGCACGCTCAGGGCGGCGCCACCGCGGGCGTCACCGTCCAGCTTGGTCAGCACCGCCCCGTCAAAGCCCACCTGCTCGCCGAACTCGGTGGCCACGTTCACGGCCTCCTGGCCGATCATGGCGTCCAGCACCAGCAGCTTCTCGTCCATCTTGACGGCCTTCTCGATGGCCTTCAACTCATCCATCAGGACGTCGTCGATGTGCAACCGGCCGGCGGTGTCGACGATCATCACGTCGCACTTGTTGTCCTGGGCCTTGCGCAGCCCCATCTTGACGATCTGGCCGGCATTGTCGCGCCCCCGGTCGCTGTGCACGGGCACACCGACACTCTCGCCGATGACATGCAACTGGTCGATGGCCGCCGGGCGGTAGATATCCGCCGCCACCAGCAAGGGGCTGCGCCCCTCTTTCTTCAGCTTACGGGCCAGCTTCCCGCAGAAAGTGGTCTTACCGGAGCCCTGCAGGCCCATGACCATCAACGTGGCGATGCCGCCGTCCTGCGGGATATTCAGATCCGCCGCGTGCCCCCCCAGCAAAGCGGTCAACTCCTCGTTGACCACCTTGACCACCTGCTGCGCCGGCGTGAGGCTTTCCAGAACATCCTGCCCAAGGGCCTTCTCGCGGATGGCCGCCACCAGCTTCTTGGCCACGCCGTAGTTGACGTCGGCCTCCAGCAGAGCCAGACGCACCTCGCGCAGGGCTTCCTTGATGTTGTCCTCGGTCAGGCGATCCTTGCCCGCCAGCTTCTTCATGGTGGCGTCAAGGCGCTTGGTCAATTCCTGGAACACGTTGGTCTCCTGATCCCTGTTCCGGTCCGGCCGACGGGTTCCTTGGCGGCCATGCAGAAAGGCACGTCTGGACGCACCCTGTTCCCAAAGGAAAATCGGGGCGTCTGGCGTGTTTTCTCTTGTTTATTCAATGTCTTGCGCCGGCGCCGGGGGCCCTGCCCCGCAAAGGGAAGGGCCGCATGAACGCCAGGCAGGTAGCAGAACCTAGTCAAAACCCCGCGAAAATGCAAGAAGAACAGGCTTTGCTGCTAAGATGAGCAGCAGCAAATTCATTGTCCGCCCGGTCTCCCCTTCAGCGGCGGAGTGCCGTCACCTCGATAGAGGTCATCGCTCTCGAACACCATGCCATCACAGGGGTATGGGAAAGATAGACACATGGACAAGCGAGACATCACATCCACGGCATGGCATCCACGGCATGGCATCCACGGCATGGCATCCACGACATGGCACGGCCGATCAGCTCCCCTACGAACCACTCAGAAGAGCCACTTTCGGAGCCCGATCTTCAGCCTTGAAGAGCCAGGAGCCGCTGACCAGCACATCCGCCCCCGCGTCCCGGCACAAAGCCCCCGTCTCCCCATTGATCCCCCCATCCACGCTGATCAAGAACTCCAACCCCTGCGCCTGCCGCCGCCGCGCCAGTTCCGCAATCTTATCCACCGCCACGGGATTGAACTTCTGCCCCCCGAAACCCGGCTGCACGCTCATCACCAGCACCAGATCCACCTGATCCAGATAGGGCAGAACCGCTGCCAGATCCGTCCCCGGGTTCAGGCTGAGGCCCCGCTTCATCCCCAGTTCGCCGATCCTCCCCAGGGTGGGCGCGATTTCCGCTTCGGCCTCGACGTGGATCGTCAGCCCGTCGATCCCACTTTTAGCAAAAGGTTCCAAGTACTTGTCCGGCCGCGAAATCATCAGGTGCGCGTCCAGCGGCAGATCGCACAACCGGCGTATGGCCGCGCAGATGAAGGGGCCGAAGGTCAGATTGGGCACGAAGTGCCCATCCATGACATCCAGGTGCAGGGCGTGGGCGCCGGCGGCGACCATGCTCCCCAGGTCGGCTTCCAGGGAGGCGAAATCGGCACTCAGGACCGAGGGGGCCACCCAGGCCCGGCCCTCAGCGGGACGAGGCAACCAGTTCAAGGCGTTCTCCTTTGGCGATGCGCTTGCCCGCAGGCGGGTCCTGCTCCAGAACCGTGTTGGGCTCCACGGCGCCGGTGCGTTCATAGGTGACGGGAGCCAGCACGAAGCCGGCGGCGCTGATGATCTGCCGGGCCCGGTACAGGGATGTGCCGCGCAGGTCGGGCATCCGCACCAATTCCGCCGCGGGCGGGACGGCCACCACCAGATCCACCACCGCGCCCTTGTACAGTTCCTGGCCGGGTTCCGGGCTCTGGTACTGGACCACCGTCTGGGTGGCTCCGGGCTGCCGCAGCTGCAGCACCCGTCCCAGACGATAGTTCTCCCGCTGCAGGGTGATCTCGGCCTGGCGCAGGCCCAGCCCCTTCAGATCCGGCAGGCTGCCGGCGGGCGGGCCGCTGCTGGTGATGACGCTCACGGTTCGCCCGCCGCGGATCCCCTTCTGGGGGGCGGGCACCTGGTCCAGGATCATGCCCTCGGGGATGGTGGGATGGGGCATGCTGCGCCGCACCACCACCTCCAGGTCATCGCGGCGCAGCTGGGTCTCGGCACCGGCCACGGACATGCCGCGGATATCGGGCATGACCAGATGCCCAGCACGGCCACCCCGCCCAGCACCACCATGCCCACCATCAGCAGCAGGAATTTCCAGAGTTTCAAGGGATCCGTCCTTCTTTTCGGTGGGCCATGTGGCGGCGCCGGTCAGCTCTTGCGCAGGCGGGCCGCAAAGAATCCATCGCCCGGCAGCACGCTTTCACCCAGCAGCGCGCGTTCGCCAGGCAGCGTGCCTTCGTCCAACACCGCGCCTTCGCCCGGCAACCACTGGCGTCGCCAGCGGCCGGCGTCATCAGTTCTCATGCGGCTCCAGGCTGCACGTAGCATACAACATGGTCCCGCCCGGGGCCAGCAGATCCGCCGCCGCGTGCGCCAGCTTGCGCAGGATCCGCCCGTTCCGGGCCGGCACGTTCTTGCCCAGTTGCCAGCGGCCGTCCGGATGATGCCGCAGCACCCCGGTGCCGCTGCAGGGGCCGTCCAGCAGCACCACCTCGAAACTGCCGGGGGGAAACGGTGCCGCCAAACCATCCCCCTGGACCACCTCGATGCGCTCATCCCCCAGGCGCGCCACGGTCTGCCGCAGCATCCGCACCCGATGCGGCCGATTGTCCATGGCCACCACCCGTTCCGCCTGGGGCCAGGCGGCCGCCAGCCGGGCCGTCTTGCCGCCCGGCGCGGCGCACATGTCCAGCACCGCCCCCACGGGAGCGGGCACCCCCGCCAGCAGCCAACCGGTGGCCTCCTGCACCGCCGGATCCTGAACGATCAAAGGCGGGTGCCGCCGCAGAGCCTCCGCCAGCAGCGCCCGCGGCGCGCGTTCCCGCAGCATCAGGCAGCGCCCGCCCAGCGCGCCGGCAGTCTCCGCTCCCAGCAGATCCAACCCCAACAGCTTCAAGGCCTCCGCCATGGGCCCCGGATCCGCGGGCCGCAGCACATGAAACGCCGGCCGCACCGCCCCATTGTTGAACGCCAACAAAGCCGCGGTCCGCTCCGGGCCGAACCGTTCCAGCCAGCGCCGCACCAACCACACCGGATGCGAGTGCCACGCGGCCAGATACTCCACGCTGCCCGGCTCCAGCCCCCGGAAAACCTCCGCCAGGGCCTCCGGCCGCACACCGCCTTCATTCCCCGGCTCCAGCAGCCGCCGCATCATGGCCCGCAACACCCCGTTGACGAAGCCCACTTTGCCCTCGCCCACATGCCGGCGGCAAAGCTCGCCCGCCTGATGCAGCACCGCGAAAGGGGGCACCCCGTCCAGGGCCAGAAGCTGATGCAGACTGAGATGGAAAAGGGCCAGCAGGCGGTCATCCGCCGGCAGGCGCCGCACGAACTGCTGCAGGATGTGCTGGTAGCGTCCCCGCCACTGCAGGGTGCCGCGCACCAGTTCGGCCAGGAAAGCCTTGTCCTGACCCGCGGGCGTGCCGTCCAGGGCCCGGTCCAGCAGGGCGTCCAGGCCGGCACCGCCGTAGACCTCGGTCAGGACGCGCAGGGCCCGGCCACGCACCGGTGCGGCGCTCATGAGCAGAAGACGTCGCCGGGCAGGATTTCGAAGCCGCGCAGGAATTCGGCCACGGGCAGGGGGCGTTTGCCGGGGACCTGCAGGCCGGTGAGCATGAGGCTGCCCTCGCCGCAGGCCACCTCCACCCCCTCGGCGCCGACCGAAAGCACGGTGCCCGGCTCCTTGCCCAGCGAAAGCAGGGAATGGGGACGGGCCTGGGTGATCTTCAGGATGCGCTCGCCCAGGAAACTGGTGGTCCCGGGCCAGGGGCTGAGGGCCCGGATCTGGTTGTGCACCGTGACCACGTGGCGGTCCCAGCGCACCGCGCTGAGGGTCTTGGTCAGCTTGGGGGCGTAGACGGCGCCGTCATCGTTCTGGGCCGTGGGCTGAAGCAGGCCGTGGGGCAGCTTGCGCAGGGTGTGGATCAGCAGATCCGCCCCCTGGCCCGCCAGGTTAGCCAGCACCTCGCCCGCCGTCTCTTCCGGGCCGATGGGCACCGAGCGTTGCGCCAGCACCGGGCCCGTGTCCACGCCCTCGTCCATCTGCATGACGGTCACGCCGGTCCAGGTGTCGCCGTGCATCATGGCGAACTGCACCGGCGAGACGCCGCGCCAGCGGGGCAGCAGGCTGGCGTGCACGTTGATGCAGCCGTAGGGCGGGGTGCTCAGCAGGGGGCGGCGCAGGATATGGCCGAAGGCCACGACGACCACGGCGTCCGGCTCGTGGGCCAGGACGGCCTCCGTCACACGGCGGCGATCGCCCTTGCCGAAATCCATGGTGGGCAGGCCGGCCTCGCGGGCGGCGATCTTCACGGCGGTGGGCAGCATCTTGCGGCCGCGGCCGGCCCGGCGGTCGGGTTGGGTGACGACCAGGGGGATCGCGAAACGGTTCTCCACCAGGGCTTGCAGCGTGGGCACCGCGAAATCGGGCGACCCCATGAAGACGATCTTCATTTCCCCCTCCTCAGGGTCCAGAAAACATGGCCCAGCCTCTGCATCAGCAGCTGGGGCCCCAGCAGAGCGCGCCGATAAAACGGTAGACGGTCCACGAAGAGGATCCCGTCCAGGTGGTCCAGCTCGTGCTGGACGATACGGGCCAGCAGGCTCTGCGCGCGCAAGCGATGCGGATGGCCGGTCTCGTCCAGGTACCGGACCACCACCCCGGCCGGCCGTTCCACGTCGGTAAAGAGACCGGGGAAACTGAGGCAGCCTTCCTCGTAGGAAACCCGTGGCCCAAAGAACTCCTGGATCTCGGGATTGATCATGGTGTGTTTATCACGGCCCGCCTCGGCCTCGGGATCGCGGAGGACCAGCACCCGCAGATCCGAGCCCACCTGGGGCGCCGCCAACCCCACCCCGGTGTCCGCCTCCAGCACGCGCCACAGCCGCCGGACCAGTTTCCCCGTTTCCGGGTCCCTCGGTTCAGCCGGACGGCACCGCACCCGCAGGCAACGGTTCCCGTAACGGCGGATGTGGCGGTCGGGATCCAGGGGCGCGCTGCGCTTGCGCCGAGACAACGGATGCGGTCGCCCTTGACGTCCCGCACGGTGGCGAACAGGCCGCCGTTGGTGACGATCTTGTCGCCGCGCTTGATGGCCTCGATCATGGCCTTGCGCTGATCCGCCTGCTTCTTCTGAGGCCGGATGATCAGGAACCAGAAAACCGCGAACATCAGGATGATGGGGATGAAACCCATGAGGGCCGAACCGCCACCCTCGGCGCCGCCGGGATTGGCCATGGCCAAAACGTTCATGAGGGACATGAGGACTCCTCGTTAAGGGGATGCCCCCGTGGCTCGCGGAGCCAGGGAAGCGTCGGTACTTACCGTGCTAAGAACTTGCCGTGCTAAGATGTGGCCCGGGAGGGGTTCCGGCAAGTTCCAGCTAGCGCGCAGCCCACGCGGCGGGCACCAGGCCGCGGGCCGCCGCGGCCGAGTCCCGTCAGGAGGGCCGTTTTTTCTGGCGCCCCCCCGGCACGCGCCGGCGCACGCCCTCCAGCCGCGCGGCCTCCCCTTCCTGCCAGCGCCGCGTCACCTCCGCGGCGAAGGCCGCGAAACGGTCTTCCTCCAGGGCCCGGCGCACCCCGAGCATCAGCTCCTGGTAGAAATGCAGATTGTGGATGGAGGCCAGGCTGGGACCCAGCAGTTCCTTGGCGGAGAACAGATGCCGGATATAGGCCCGGCTGTGCCGCGCGCACACGGGACAGCCGCATTCCGCGTCGATGGGGCGACTGTCTTCGGCCTGATCCTGGTTCCTGATCACCAGCCGGCCATCGCGCGTCAGGACCGTGCCGGTGCGGGCCATGCGCGTGGGCAGCACGCAATCGAACATGTCGATGCCCGCCGCCACGCCGGCCACGATGTCATCCGGAAATCCGACCCCCATCAGGTAACGGGGCTTGTCGGCCGGCAGCAGGCCGGCGCTCAGCTCGGTGATCTCCCGCATGGCGGTCGTGGGTTCGCCCACACTCAGGCCGCCCACGGCGTAGCCGGGCAGATCCAGGGCCACGATCTCCTCGGCGCTGCGCCGCCGAAGGTCCTCATGCACCCCGCCCTGCATGATGCCGAACAGAACCCGCTCGTAACCCTTCCGGAAGGTGCGCCCCCCGGTGACGTCCCGGCAGCGGTGCAGCCAGCGGGTGGTGCGCTCCAAAGCGGCCGTCACCTCATCCCGGCTCACGCCGTAGGCCGCGCACTGATCGAAGGCCATGATGATGTCGGCCCCGATGTTCAGCTGGGCCTCCATGCTCACCTCGGGACTGAAGAAGTGGCGGCTGCCGTCGAGATGGCTGCGGAAGTGCACACCGTCCTCGGTGATCCGCGTCAGATCCCCCAGGCTGAAGACCTGGAAACCGGCGCTGTCGGTCAGCAAGGCGCCGTCCCAGCCCTGGAACTTGTGCAGGCCCCCCAGGCGGGCGATGAGCTCGTGCCCGGGCCGCAGATACAGATGGTAGGTGTTGCCCAGGATGATGCGCGCGCCCGTTGCCCACACGTTCTCGAAGGTGACGGCCTTGACGCTGCCCACGGTGCCCACGGGCATGAAGACGGGGGTCTCGATGACGCCGTGCCCCGTGACCAGGCGACCGCGGCGGCCGGCGCAATCGGTGGCGGTTTTGTCCCGCTCGAAGCGGAAGGGGGTATCCAGAGGGTGGGTATTCATGGTCATCCTTGGTTGCCGGCCAGGCCGGGCAATATGAGCATGCAGTCACCGTAGCTGTAGAAGCGCAGCCCCGCGTCCACGGCAAAGGTATAGGCCGCGCGCCAGGTCTCTTCCCCCGCCAGGGCCGCCACCAGCATCAGCAGGCTGCTGCCGGGCAGGTGGAAATTCGTCAACAGGCCGTCGACCGCCGTCACCCGATCCGGGGGTTGGATGAAAAGACGGGTCATGCCTTCCACCGACCAGTGCCCGTCCCGACGCCGGGCCCAGCCGGTGAAGAAAGGATCATCATCGGTGGCGTCCGGCGCAAACGTGACGGTGTCCGGGCCATCCGGGCCATCCGGACCGTCCGCGGGCAGGTCCAGCCGGGCCACCGTCTCCAGGACGCGCAAGCTGGTGGTGCCCACGGCCAACACCCGGCCGCCCAGACGCCGCGTCCGGGCGATGGCCGCGGCGCAGGCCGCGTCGTAGCGGAAGAACTCGGGATGCAACCGCCCGCCGGCGATCTGCTGCGGCGTGGGCGGCTGGAAGGTGCCCGGCCCCACATGGAGCTGGACGCGGGCCAAGCCCACGCCGCGCGCCTCCAAGGCGGCCAAGATCGCGGCCGAAAAGTGCAGGCCGGCGGTGGGCGCGGCCACGGAGCCGGCACCGGAAGGATCGGGCCGGTTGAAGACCGTCTGGTAGCGGACCTTGTCCCGCCGCAGACGTTCCGGATCCTCGGCCTCGGCCGCCGCGCGACGGATATAGGGCGGCAAGGGCATCTCCCCCGCCGCCAGGGCCAGGTCGGCGGGATTCTTCTCGCCCTGGACAAGGACCTGGCCGTCCGGGCGCTTCCCCACCACCGTCAGGCTGTCCTGCCCCAGCCGCAGGACGATGCCCTCGCGCAGGCGCCGCGCGGGCCGGGCCATGGCCAGCCAGGTGCGCTCGCCGGTGGGCCGCACCAGCAGCAGTTCCACCTGCCCGCCCGTGTCCCGGCGGATGGCCCGCAGGCGCGCCGGCAGGACCCGGCTGTCGTTCAGAACCAGCAGATCGCCGGGGCGCAGGATCCCGGGCAGTTCCCGGAACACCCGCTCGCCCGCCACGGCCCCGCCCGGCTCCACCAGCAACAGACGCGAATCACCCCGTTCCTCGGGAGGATCCTGAGCGATCAGTTCCTCCGGCAGGGGGAAGTGCCAGCGCGGATCGGCACTCAAAGCAGCTCACCCTGGGCGCCGCCGCCGGCACCGGTCGGGGGTTGCCGCAACCCCAGATGGGCCCAGGCATGGGGCGTGGCTTCACGGCCCCGGCTGGTGCGCTTCAACAGGCCGCTCTGGATCAGGAAGGGCTCCACCACATCTTCCAGGGTGTCGGTCTCCTCGCCCAGGCTCACCGACAGGTTCTGGATCCCCACCGGGCCGCCCCCGAAGTGCTCGATGATCAGCTGCAGGTAGCGCCGGTCCAGGGGCTCCAGCCCCAGCCGGTCCACGCCCAGGCGGGTCAGCCCGGCATCGGCGATTTCGCGGTCGATGATGGTCTTGCCCTCCACCTGGGCGAAATCCCGCACCCGGCGCAGCAGGCGGTTGGCCGCACGCGGGGTGCCGCGGCTGCGGCGGGCTATCTCCAGGGCCCCGCCTTCATCGATCCCGATATTCAGGATCCCCGCGCTGCGCGTCACGATCACCGCCAGATCCTGCGGCGGATAGAAATCCAGGTGGCAGACGATACCGAAGCGGCTGCGCATGGCCGGCGTGATCAGCCCGGCCCGCGTGGTGGCCCCGATCAGCGTGAAAGGTTCCAGCTGCATGTTGAAATGCCGCGCGTTGGGCCCCTTGTCGATGATCAGCTCCACCCGCCAGTCCTCCATGGCGGGGTACAGATGTTCTTCGATGACGCGGCCCAGCCGGTGGATCTCATCGATGAAGATGGCCCGCCGGTCCGTCTGCTCGGTCAGCAGAGCGATCAACTCGGCGCTGTTGGTGAAGGCCGGCCCGCTGGTCAGCCGGATCTCCATCCCCATCTCCGCCGCGACAATCTGGCTCAAGGTGGTCTTGCCCAGTCCCGGCGGCCCGTGCAGCAGCACGTGGTCCAGCACCTCGCCGCGCAGCTTGGCCGCCGCGATGAAGATGCGCAGGTTGGCCTTCAGCTCCTCCTGGCCGATGAACTCGTCCAGGGAACGGGGCCTGAGGCTGATCTCCAGCTCCTCGTCCTGCGGCTGATGGTGGGCGTCGGTCCAGCGGTTGTCGCTCACGGTATTCTCTGTCCTCGCTCCATCGGAAACAATCCGTGGGATGGGTCCTGAATTCGGGGCCATAGATAGCCCATGGTCCGGTTCCGGGAAAGAGCTTTCCCCGCGCGCCAGGCGGGCCTCGTCCCGGCGCTCAGCAAAGGCCTAGGCCCCGCGCAAAGCCGCCCTGACCCAAGCTTCCAGATCTTCGGCCACCTCGGGACGGGCCGTCCGGGCCTTCACCAGCGCCGTCTCCGCCGCGGCCGCCGACAGGCCCATGGCCTGCATGACCGCCAGGGCCTCGCTCAGCCCTCCCGCGGCTTGGGCCGCGGCCCCGCCACCTTCCAGGGCGGTGCCCGCCAGCACGGATTCGGGGATGCGCTGCCCCAGTTCCACCACCAGCCGCTGGGCGCTCTTCTTGCCGATGCCCGGCAGCCGCACCAGGGCCTTCTCGTCCCCGGCCCGCAGGGCCAGGGCGATGTCCCCGGCCGGGGCCTTGCCCAGCATGCCCATGGCCACCTTCGGCCCCACCCCCGAGACGGTGATCAGCAGGCGGAACATCTGCCTTTCTTCCGCATCCAGGAAACCGTACAGGGACCACTGATCCTCCCGCACCGCCAGGTGGGTCCACAGCCGCACCGGTTGCCCCACGGCGGGTAGGCGATCCGCGGCCAGAGCGCTCAACTGCACATCCAGGCCGATGCCCCCGCCCACGGTGATGACCGCCTCGGTCCCCCCCGCAGCCACGATGCCTTCCAGATACGCGATCATCTTCCCCTCCGCTGGGTATGGGTCAGGGCCACGGCCAGGGCGTCGCTCAGGTCCATGGGCGGGGTGTCCTTCAGCCCCAGCAGGCGCATCACCATGTAGCGCACCTGCTCCTTGGCCGCCGCGCCGTTGCCCGTCAGGGCCTGCTTCACCTCGCGGGGCGCGTACTCAGCCACCGGCAGCCCCGCCTCCGCGCCCGTCAGCAGGATCACCCCGCGGGCGTGCCCCAGGATGAGCGAACTGCGCGCGTTCTTGGCGTTGAAAAGATCCTCCACCGCCATGGCGTCCACCGCGTGGTCGGCCAGTACCCCACACAGGGACTCGTGGATCGCCAGCAGGCGCCGAGGCAGGCTCAATCCCTTGTCCGGCCGGATCACGCCGCCGGCCAGGAAACGCGCCACCGGCGTCGTCTCGATGACGCCGTACCCGGTGGCGTGGCTGCCGGGGTCAACACCCAGAATGATCACGACGCTTCCTCCCTGAAGGCTCGTGGCAAACAAGAACGGCGTCCGTCGGGACGCCGTTCTTCTGCTGAACCTCCGCCGGACGCTGCCGCTACTTTACAATCCCGGCGGCGTCTTGGCCAATAAATCGTCGGACCACCAAAGGGTCGCCCCCGTCAGACCGGCACATCCTCCCAGACATCCTCCTGCAGAACCGGTTCTTCCCGGGTGGGCGCCGAGGCTTCCGGTACGGACGCGACCTCCTCCTCGCGAGTCCGGAAGCTGGACACCAGTCCCTGCAGCACCTCCGCCTGGCCCGACAGCTCCTGACCGGCCGAGGCCGTCTCTCGGCTGTTGGCGCTGTTCTTCTGGGTCACCGCGTCGATCTGGCCCAGACCCAAGGTGACTTCTTCAATGGCCTGGGTCTGCTGGCTGTTGGCCTGCGCGATTTCCTCGACCAGGTTGCTGGTCTGCGTGGCGCTCTGGACGATATTCTCCAGGGACTGGGACGTCACGGCCGCCAGGCTGCTGCCGCGTTCCACCTTCTCCAGGCTACCTTCGATCAGTTCGGCCGTCTCACGGGCCGCCTTGGCGCTGCGTCCGGCCAGGTTCCGCACTTCCTCCGCCACCACGGCAAAGCCCTTGCCGTGCTTGCCGGCCCGGGCCGCCTCCACCGCGGCGTTCAGCGCCAGCAGGTTGGTCTGGAAAGCGATGTCGTCAATCACCTTGATGATCTTGGCGATCTCTTCGCTGCTGGCGGCGATTTCCACCATGGCCGTGCTCAGATCCTGCATCTTGCCGACCCCCTGCTGGGCGCTCTCCAGGGTCTCGGAACTCAGGCGATCGGCGGTGGCGGCGCCTTCGGCGTTGCCCTTCAGACGGTTGCTCAACTCGGTCATATTGGCGGTGATCTCCTGCAGGCTGGCCGCCTGCTCCACCGCTCCCTGGCTCAGGCTCAGGCTCGAGTCGTACACTTCCCGGCTACCGGCGCGCACCTGGTTGCTGATTTCCAGAATGCCGTGGATGGTGCTCTGCAGACTGTCGCTCATCTTCTTGAGAGCCTGGCTGAACACGTCGTCTTCACCGTGGGGGTTGACCTCTTCCGTCAGATCGCCGTCGGCAACCTTCTCCAGCACTTTCACCTTCTGGCGCAGGCCCGCCGTCATGTCATTGAGTGCCCGCGACAAGATGGCCACCTCGTCCTTGCCGCTGACCTCCAGTTGATGGTCCAGGTTGCCACGACTCACATGGCCCGCCACATCCACGGCTTTCTTCAGCGGCACGGTGATGCTTTTGACCGCGAACCAGACGGACCCCGCGATGGTCAGCAGCGCCAGAATCGCGACGATCGTGAAATTGCGGATGTTGGCCCGACTGGCGTCCTTGATATGGTCATGGGCGGCCAAGAAATCTTCCATGTAGGCACCGGTGCCGATGGTCCAGCCCCATTCGGGATAATGCACCACGCGGGCCACCTTCGTGCGGGGCTTGCTATGCTTATCATCACTCCAGGAATAGAACTGCTCCACCGGTTGACCGGGGGTCTGACGCGCCTTCCGGATGATCTCCTGGATGACAAGCAGGCCGTCGGCGTCCCGCACATTCCAAAGGTTCGCGCCATCCCGCTTCCCTCCCGCGGACACGACGTAGCGGCCCTCATTGTCTAGGACATAGACATAGCCTTTTTCCCCCACCCGGATGCTCATGATGGCCTCTCGCAGCTCCTGAGAAGCCACCGTGTGAGGATCCACTTCCCCGACGGTACCGCTGACGGCCTGCTGGGCCTGACAGGCGTGATACACGCCCATGGTGATGTGGTCGAGGCTTCCGAAGCCCAGTTGGCTGCATTCCTCCACGGCCAACTCGGTCACATCGGCCTGGAACTTGATGGTCATGCCAAGCAGGATGGCCATGGGGACAGCCGCCATAAGGATGCCACTGATCAGCAGCTTGGCCTTGAGGGAATGGACGCGCAACACGTGAAACCTCCAGAAGGAAGGGGATAGCCCGCAGAACCCTCATCTGATCAGGACTCTACATATTTTCTTTAGGTAAATTTTAAACACAACGACACGGACGACACAAAGAGATGCCCGGTATGCCTTGTCCGAGTTGGTATTAACAAACCACGGTCGCCCGGCACGAGTCCCCCGTTCAGGGCTGCTCACCAACGCAAAGGGCGCCCCCGCAATACGGGAGCGCCCGAACAGAATCCGTGGTGTGGCAGGCCGGCCCGGAAAAACCGGGCCGAAGGCTAGAGGCTTTCCTCGATCCTGGCCATCACCTCGTCGTCAATGTCGAAATTGGCGTAGACATTGGAGACATCGTCCAGATCATCCATGTGGTTGATCAACTTCATGAGCGTCAGCGCTTCCTTCTCCTCCACCTTGCAAAGGGTGTTGGGAATCTGCTGCAACTCGCTGCTGCTGACGGGCAGGCCGGCGTCCGTCAGGGCACCGGTCACGGTGTTCAGGTCCTCCATCGCCGTGGTCACGGTGATGAGGTCCCCATCCTGCTCGATATCCTCCGCGCCGGCCTCGATGGCCGCCTCTTCCACGGCATCCATCTCACAGGCGGCCCCGTCCAGAACGATGACCCCCTTGCGGTCGAAGATGTAGCTGACGCAGCCGTTGGACCCGAGGTTGCCGTTGTACTTGCTGAAGCAGTGGCGCACCTCGCTGGTGGTCCGGTTCTTGTTGTCCGTCTGGCACTCCACCAGAACAGCCACGCCACCGGGCCCATAGCCCTCGTAATTCACTTCGTCGATGACCATGCCCTCGATCTCACCGGTGCCACGCTTGATGGCCTTCTCGATGGTGTCGTTGGGCATGTTCGAACCGCGGGCCGTGGTGATGGCCGAACGCAGGCGCGGATTGGATTCCGCATCGCCGCCGCCCTGACGGGCGGCGACGGTGATTTCCCGAATCAGGCGCGTGAACACCTTGGCCCGCTTGGCATCCTGCGCGCCCTTGCGGTGCTTGATGTTCGCCCATTTGGAATGTCCAGCCATGTTTCCCTTACTCCTCTTCGGTGGCCTCGGCCTGGTACTCGTCGATCAGGCGCTTCTGGACATCGCCCGGAACCTCGGCGTAATGCGAGAACTCCATGGTGAAGGTGCCCGTGCCCTGGGTGAAGGAACGCAACGCCGTGGCGTATTGGTACAGTTCATCCTCGGGGATGTTGGCCGTGACAACCTGGTAGGCACCCTCGGCATCGCTGCCCTGGATGGCCCCGCGACGGGTGCTCACGTCACCCATCACATCGCCCATGTAGGCCTGCGGCACCACGATGCGCACCTTCATGATGGGCTCCAGGATGACCGGGCGCAGCTTGGCGCTCTCCTCGGCCACGGCACCCTTGAGGGCCTTGGCCGCCGCCATCTTGAAGGCCGCCTCGCTGGAGTCCACGTTGTGGTAGCTGCCGAAGAAGAGCGCACACTTGACGTCCACCATCTCGTAGCCGGCCACCAGCCCCTTGGCCAGGGTCTCGCGGCAGCCCTTCTCCACGGCGGGGATGAACTTGCCGGGCACCACGCCACCGACGATCTCGTCGGCGAACTCGAAGCCCTCGCCCCGCGGCATGGGCTCGATGCGCAGATGCACATCACCGAACTGGCCGCGGCCACCACTCTGCTTCTTGTGGCGCCCCTGCTTCTCGCAGGTGCCCCTGATGGTTTCCTTGAAGTCGATGCGGGGACGGCGGCGCTCCACCTCCACCCCGGTCTGCTTCTTCAGCTTCTCCAGGATGTAGTTGGTGTGCATCTCGCCCTGGGTGGCCAGCAGGGTCTGGGCCAGGTGCGGCTGCTGGATCAACGCGAAGGTGGGGTCCTCTTCGCGGATCTTGTTCAGGCCCGCGGCCATCTTGTCTTCCTCACCACTGGTCACGGGACTGATGGCGTCGGCGCTGGTGGGCACGGGATACTGTGTGGGCGCCAGAGCGAACTCCACACCGTTGGTCAGGGTGGTGCCGATCTGCGTGTTCTTCAGCTTGGCCGCCAGGACGATATCCCCGGGGCCGGCCGCGTCGATCTTTTCCTTGCTCTTGCCCAGGGTCACGCTCAGCTGGCCCATGCGCTCGCTGCTGCGGCCATCACTGCATTTGAAGTTCTCGCCGCTCTTGATGGTGCCGCTGAAAACACGCAGCCAGGTGACATCCCCGCCCTGCGCCTCGTACTGGCGTTTGAAGGCGAAAGCCACGGCCGGGCCGTCAGCCGCGGGCGTGAAGGTGGCCTCGTCCTCGGTGCCGGGCACCAGCCCCACCATCTCGCTCTGGGTCCGGCTGTTGGCGCTGGGCACCAGGTCCACGAAGGTCTGCAACAAGGTGGGCACGCCCACCTCGCTCTCGGCGTCGGTGAAGAGAATGGGGAAGACGGTACCTTCGCTGGTGCCCTTCTTCAGGCCAAAGATGATGTCCTCGTCGCTGAGGGTCAGCTCTTCCAGATATTTCTCCGTCAGGTCGTCGTCGGCGTTGGCCGCGGCGTCCATGAGCATCTCCCGGGCTTCTTCCACATCATCGGCCATGTCGGCGGGAATCTCGATCTCCGCCCGGTGGTGGCCCTCCACCTTGTAGGCCTTCATGGTGATCAGGTCGATGACCCCGGAGAAGGACTCACCCACGCCGATGGGCAGCTGCAGAGGCGCGGCCCCATCCACGCGATCCTTCAGACCGTTGAGAGTCTCCCGCCAGTCGGCCTGCTCCTTGTGCATGCGGTTGACGACGATGAAGGTGCTCAGCCGGGTCTTGCGCAACATGTTCCAGAGGTTCTCGCTGGCCACCTCGAAACCACCGTCGGCCTTGACGACAAAGACAAGGCCCTCGACCACGCGGGCGATGCTGTAGACGTCACCGCGGAAATCATCCACACCGGGAGTGTCGATGATGTTGACCTTGACCCCATCCACCTCCGTCCAGGCCATGCTGGCGGAGATCGTCTCTTTCTTCTCGATTTCCTCTTCGAAGTAATCGAAAACGGAACTGCCGTCATCGACGTTGCCGCGACGCCCCACCTTGTCGGTCACGTGCAGCATGGCGTCCGCCAGAGCGGTTTTCCCGACCCCGTGGGGTCCCACCAGGGCAATGTTCCGGATTTTTTCCATGGGATAGGTTTTCAACGATCGTCCTCCCGCGTAGAAGGGGCTTGGGGTTCCTGCCGCAAAAAGCCGCCGGGCTGGCCGGTCGGTACCGTCTGCGGGCTATGCTTCGGCGACTCCGGGAATAATAGGCGTCTCAGAGCCGACAAAACCACGGGAGGGCCGGTTTTCTGGATGAAAAAGAATGGTAATAGGCAACAAGGGACCTGTCAACCGGTCCACAGGCCCGTGCCACCGATCCGCCCCGCCCCGCAAACCCCGCCGCCCCGCCTCGCCCCCGGCACGGTGGGCCGGCTCCCGAGGGGGAAAGTTCTGGACAGAAAAACCCGGGGCCATTACCGTTATTGAGTCTCGGTAATCCGGCCTCGGCCGGTGGCAAGGACGCTTTTCGCGAAAAGCCCCTTTCCCCGCCCCCGTTCGGAACCGTCGTGGCCCCACCGACATTCCAATCGCCGGATGCACGGCGCCCCTTTCAGCGCTTCGGCATCCAGTAGAGGTGTATTGATGAAGATTGCCCTGAGCACCGCCTTGTCCTTACTCCTGTTGCTGAACTTCGGCCCGGCCCTGTCCCAGGACGAGCCGGCCCAGGAAGAAGGAGCCCCCGCACCGGAAAGCGCGGCCCTGGAAGCCGCTGAAGAAGATCTGTTGGAGTACTCCGATTACATGGCCAAGGCCTACGCGCTGACGCCCTATTTCGGGAATTTCTCCGGTGCCACCTACCTGGAAAACCAGCGTCTGAGCGACCGTACCGTCCTGACCCAGGGCGCGGGCGACATCATCGGGTACGACGGCGAGGTCCTGACGGTGAGCCAGGACGTGGACCACTACGATGCCGCCATCAAGAAAATTGAATCCGGCCCCGCTTTCGGCATACGTTTCGCCATCTACGCCAACAAGGACTTCCACCTGGACCTGATAGGTGGCTACGCCACGGGCAAGGCCGTCACCTCCATGCTCTACACCCCCGACCCGGACAACCGCGACATCTATGAACGTCGGATTGTGGACGAGGATGACGGCTACTCCCTGGTCAAGGGCGGTGTCCACCTTGGCTACGATGCCCACACCGCCGCCTTCTGGGGCTTCACCCCCAAACTGGGCTTCGGCCTCGGCGGTCTGATCAACCGCTACACCGTCCTGGCGGACAAGGGCGCTCTCTATCTGGAGGGTAATTTCGGTCTGCAGAAACCCCTCTTCAAGAATCTGGATCTCATCGCCCAGGCGGACCTGACAACCTTCGCCTACGAGGTGGATGAGTTGGGCTACTCCAACATGGTCAACTACGTGACCTACTCCATCGGCCTGAGCTACTTCATTGACGTGATCCCCAACGACGTGAAGACCCGATATCAGGCAGAGTTGGAGGCGCGCGAGGAGCGCTAGCCCAAGCGTCCGGACGATCGGTTCAGCGCTATCGGGTAGAAAAACCGCCGGAGCCCCAAAAGAAACCGCCGGAGCCCTTGGAGGCCCCGGCGGTTTTTTTAGCGGCAGAAAGCCGGTCACTTTTTCTTGGTGACCTTCTTCTTTGCCGTGGCTTTCTTTGTCACCTTTTTCTTGGTGACCTTTTTGGCGACCTTCTTCTTCGTCGCGGCCTTCTTCGTCACCTTTTTCTTGGTGACCTTTTTGGTGACCTTCTTCTTCGTCGCGGCCTTCTTCGTCACCTTTTTCTTGGCGACCTTTTTGGCGACCTTCTTCTTCGTCGCGGCCTTCTTCGTCACCTTTTTCTTGGCGACCTTTTTGGCGACCTTCTTCTTCGTCGCGGCCTTCTTTGTCACCTTTTTCTTAGTGACCTTTTTGGTGACTTTCTTCTTCGTTGCGGCCTTCTTCGTCACCTTTTTCTTGGCGACTTTTTTGGTGACCTTCTTTTTCGCCGCGGCCTTCTTCGTCACCTTTTTCTTGGCGACTTTTTTCTTGGTCACCTTCTTCTTGGTCACCTTCTTCTTGGTCACCTTCTTCTTGGTTGTCTTCTTGGTCGGCCCAGCGGCCATTAATGCTCTTCTCTCCTCCATACGGGACCTCACTTTGGTCAGAGTTCCTACGGTCACCCGGACCCCGCACCCAAATGGGTTCCGAGCAAAACCTCCTGTCTTGGGAGTTCATTCTGCATGCACATGGTTTATGGCCAGTGGATGCAGACGCATTATTTGAGCCCCCCCGAAAGAGTGTCAACAAAAAGGTTGTGCCGTGGAAATTGTTGATGCCTCAAAACGACCGTGCCCGGTCACTCCTGATCGGGCGCGGCTAGCCGGCACATTCAGGTGCATCCCACCTAAT
>PDWI01001462.1_pt1 | contig 37225 bp, 44 predicted proteins | sample 1430891 | NCBI WGS metagenome assembly PDWI01 (sample SAMN01162508, study PRJNA174530) | Oral metagenome, whole genome shotgun sequencing project. | biome: Marine environment; feature: Marine mammal; material: Swab sample of the gingival sulcus; isolation source: swab sample of gingival sulcus... | reverse complement strand
TAAAATAAGACTGCTAAAATCAAAAAAAACAGAAGTAAAGAAAACCGAAAGTAATCTTCCCGGAAGTGTTTCTGCGGATAGCCCTGTTGTGGCTTTTACCACCACCGAAAAAAAAGCCGATCTAATCAGCGATTATCCTCCACAGCTCCACCCTTATTACTTACAACGCAAAAGCGAATTTTTAAAGGCCTGTTCTCTAAAAATGAGCCTTAACGAATTGCCTAGCGAAGCTACTGAAAAGGCTTTTGATATGCAGTGGCAAATTTGGAAATGTTTTGAATTAATGGACGAAGCCGGAAAGCATCTTGACTATTGGAAAGAGCATAAACGCTTTCTTCCAAACCCTCAAATTGAGGATTATTCCGGTCTAACAGACGCGGAACTTATCCTTAAAAGAAACAGACTTCGCTCTAATAGATCTAACCGGGTTAAAACCATTCAAAAGTTAGAAGCCGATCTAAAAAAGGTTTCTCCGGACAAAAAATTAAAACTCCAAGACAAGCTAAACCAAAAAAAAGAAGACTTAAACCATATCAAAACACAAATAGAACATTTGGATGCTTTGATTAAACAATAATCTTCATAGGTACTAATGTCTTATAGACTAAAATCCCAAGTTTTTAGAAGCCTTCGGAGTGTCCCTGTTTCTTCTGCTAAATATTTTTAGAAAAAGTATTTATATCTTTGCTGAAAGACATTTAACTAAAAAATTAATTTTATGAGAAAGGTTGCGATTTTAGCAGTAGCACTTGTTGCTATTTTACTATCTTGCGATAGTAAGGTAAAAAAAGAAAAGTATTATTACGTTGAAACGGTGGAAGATTATTCAGGATTTCTATCTGATTTTTTCCAAAAAGACACCGTTTTAATTGAGGCTGTATCAGATTCGGCTGCTTATATAGAAGGATTCGAAATCTTCGAAAAAGCAAAAAAAATCTCTAAAGATATGCTTGTTTATTTCCCTGATAAAAAGGAACGCCCTGAGTCGTTTTCTGTTTTAAACAAAAATGGGATAGACGTTGTGGCTGAGAGTTACCTTTATGATGTAGATTCTATAAAGTCTGAAATCATAAAAAAATATGAATCGATGCCTAATGCTTTAAAAAAGCACTTTGACGAGAAAGAAAAAGAGAATATAGAGAGAAAAAAGTCTAATATTGATAGTGTTAAAGTGAAAAAACTGAAGAAATATTTTGTGATAAATAAAGACGAATTTTCTCTTGATCATGTTAGTTGGTACATTCCTAAATCAGCTCCTAAATATGTCGATAGAAATGGTATATATTGTTACTTCCATTCAAAGAGTGGTGTTGCTGAGAATCTAAGGTTAAGAGTGCAATATACTGCTGATGACTGGTTGTTTTTTAATAAAATTATGTTTTCTATTGACGGAAAAGCTTATGAATATAAGCCTAAAAACATAGAGAGAGACCATGGAAAAGGTGGTGTTTGGGAATGGACTGATGAGCATGTTTTTTTGCAGAGAGATATTATAAGGGCTTTAGCTAATGCGAAACAAGCGAAAATGAAGTTTGTTGGTGATCAGTACCATGATGTTAAGATCATAAGTAAAAAACAGTTGAAAGATATAAAAAGAACCTTAGAGTTGTTTGAAGCTATGGGAGGAGATATGTATAAATAATTTATTTTGATTCTCACAAAAGCCTACCTTATCGGTGGGCTTTTTTTTGTCCTTTAATTCCCTATCTGCCTAAAATATTTTTGCTGTATGAGCGATTTGGTAAAATACAGCAAAGATTCTATGTTTCAACGCATCAAGGCGTCTTATTTAGATGATACGATTGTCTTAAATGATGCAGAGGAGGATAAAAAGCTTAGGCTTAGTCATGCTTTTGCTTTACGTCATCGCAATAAGTATTCTCGTTTCCAAGTTGTTGAGAAGTTAAGAAAGGAATATAATATTTCTCAAGCACAGGCGTACAGAGATTACAATTTAGCGATGCAGTTGCATGGCGATCTTGATGCTGCTGATAAAAGAGCTGAACGAATGATTATCGCAGAGGCTTATTGGGAGCTTTACCTGACGTCTTTTCAGGAAAGGGATTTTGATTCAGCTCGTAAGGCTTTAGATTCTTATACTGCTCTATTTGATTTTGGCTCGGAAGAAAATGCGATTGATCCGAACAAAATACAAGCTCACGAATATCACATCCATATGTCTCGAGAAGGTAACAGAATCTTGAAAGAGGCTTTAAAAGGTGGGGTTGTTGACTTTATGTCCGTAACTGCCGAAGATGTCGATTTTAAAGAGGTGGAGGATGATAGCGAATAAGTTCTATACCAAACCTCAGAAAAAAGTTATTTTAAATCCTTTGCAAATGGCTGCCGTGCAAGCCAATCGGCAGCATAAAGCTAAGCACATAAATATAGAAGCCGGTCGAGGGATGGGTAAATCCACTATTTTGGGGTGGTTTATGAAAGAAGGAGTTCGGCAAATGCCAAGAGCCACTGGCGTCTTAGTAGGAGAAACCTATGTACAGATCAAGTCCCGAACTTTGCCTTCAACCAAAGAAGGTTTAGAGATGTTTGGTCTATACGAGGGGATTGATTACGTCGTTGGTCGAAGTGGGCAAAAGATGGGCTTTGAAATGCCTTTCCAAGCTCCCGACTCATGGAGTAATGCCATTCACTTTAGCAATGGCTTTGTTTGGATAATGGTGTCTCTTGACGATCCTAACTCCGGGCGTGGATTAAATGCTTATATGGTTATTGGTGATGAGGCGGCTTTGCTGAGTTATGATAGACTGTTTAATAACGTCTTAACAACTAACCGAGCCAAAAAAATAGAGTTTAAAAACTGTTCACTAGTTAACGCTTCTGTTTTTGCATCAACAGTTGCTTTAACCAAAAAGGGCGAATGGTTTACGCAACGAGAACAGTTGGCAAGGAAGAAACCTAATGAGTATGTGTTTCTCAAGGGCAACGCAATTATCAACCATCGGAACCTTAAGCCGGGGTGGATTGAGGAAATGCGAGAACAGGCTATTTCCCAGTTATTGTTTGATGCTGAGATTATGAACATTCGCCCTAAAGGAGTGGTTGATGGGTTCTATGCTCAGCTTAACAGTAATAGGCATTACTATAAACATAAATACAAAACCAATGTTCTCTCAGACCTTTCCGAGGAATACAAGCCATCCTGTTCTTACGATACTGATTTAATAAAAGGGGTTCCTTTAGATTTGTCTTTAGACTTTGGAGGTAAGATTAACTGTTGTGTAGTTACACAGCATTTAAAGTCGATCAACACTGTTAACTTTATAAAAGAGTTCTTTGCTAAGAACCCAAAGAAATTATCTGATTTGGTAAAAGAGTTTATTGACTACTACGAGCCTCATAAGCATACCTGTAAGAAAATCAATTTGTATCACGACCGCTCCGGTTACAAAACAGAGGCAAACAGCAAGACCACCTTGGCTCAAGATGTGGAAAATATGTTGCGTGCTGCAGGTTGGGAAGTAACCAACCAAACCCCGAATAGTAATAACCCGGACCATATGCTCAAGTTTAGGCTTATCAATGAAGCTTTGTCTGAAGATATGGCTTTACTTCCGTTTATTCGTATCAACGAAAACAACTGTCCTAATCTTATTATTTCTTTAGAGAATGCAGGCTTAAGCCATAAAGAGGAAGGGTTCCGTAAGGATAAGTCGTCCGAACGTTCCAAGACGATTCTGCAAGAACATGCTACCCACTTATCAGATTGTTTCGACTACCGTTTATGGTGGGGATTTGCTTACCTACTTGATTACAATTTCCATTCATCTTACTTCGTTTCCAATTTGTAATTGAAGCTTCTGAAGTCTGTGGCTTCTGTACCCTCAGTTTCATATTTCACTATGTTTTTATTTTCTCAAATTTGAGTTTTTACTAAGGCGGCTGTGGGGTTTTCTGTCACTCTATGAGAATTTTCTCTTGTTTTCAGAAGTTAAAACATTGATTATTAGAATTTTAATTTTTTTATCATGAGAAAAAGGGGTGTTTAAAGCGTTTTTTAATGGTGTCCTTTCGTTCGGGAGGTGGTATTTACATCTTTGTTCTATGGTAAAAACGATGAAAATACGGGAGGTTTTGCAAGACATGAAAAGGCTTGACGAGAATAACAATCCTGTTCCTTTTTCGATTGTTGTACGCTCATTTTCTCAGCAAAAGAAAACAGGCGGTGAATTAATTTCTTACCCTGTGGCTACTTTAATGCAGCAGGGTAAAAAAAGAAGCCTTATTTCATTGGCAAGTGGTTTAGATGAGAAAAACCCAAACCACTGGGAAAACAAAACGCGTAATATTAAAGTGAGTGGAGAAATTAAGAAAATCAACATCCTTTTTATCATAGAGTATAACGGTTGTAAAGTGGTTTATTAATGGCACAGAAAATAGCAGAGGGCATATACGGTTTTTCTACCGGAGCAGTCGTTTTTGGTGGGCAAAAAGGAATACCTACACATACAGAAGTCAAAAAACGAAAAAGCAATAGTGATACCGGTAAGGTAATTTCTTGGGGCGATGATAATGCACAACCTCAAAAGTTTTTCAAGAAATTAATCAAAACAGATGCTGCCGCCGGTGGTTTAGATGTTTTAACCTCTGCTCACTTTGGTACAGGCTTTAAGTTATACGAAGAGGTTGAAACAGAAAAAGGCGTTGAGCTTATTGAAAGGTCTATCTCTAAGTTTCCTAGAATTTACGATTTTTTTGAAAGAACTCGTTGGCAAATCTTCATGAGCGAGATTATCTCTGATTTTGAGACGTATTATATCGCTTTTGTAGAGTATTTGTTATCGCCTGATAAAAGCCAAATTGTTTCTGTAAAAAGGCATCCGTCTGCTCATTGTCGCTTGGGGATTCCGAATGAAAAAACAGGACGCGTTGAGAAAGTATATATCAATAGCGATTGGGAAAACTTAGACGATGATAAAACCGCTGAGGTAGATTTCTTTTCTCCGGATGTGAATATCTCGGAGTTAAAAGAATATTGTCGAAAAAAGAAAATTGACCGGTTTATTATTCCTGTCATCAACACAATGACGGTTGAGAATTTCTACCCTGTTGTGAATTGGCATTCTGCCTTTCGTAATGGTTGGGTTGATGTGGTTTTGTCTGTGCCGGAGTTTAAAAAGTTCATGTTCGAGAATCAACTGAACATGAAGTTTATGGTATATATTGCTGATGATTATTTCTCTCACAAATACGGACAAGCGGTTTGGAGTAATTTTGACGAAAAAGAAAAAGAGGAAAAAAGAGATGCCTTAGTAAAAAGCATTGATGACCACATGAGCGGAAACAAGTCTGCTGGACGTAGTTTGATGGCTCCTTTTTTTAGAGATAGTAATGGAGAGAAGATAAGGGGAATAGAAGTCGTAGAGATTAACGATAAAATAAAGGAAGGCGGCTTTTTACCGGATGCGGCAAGTGGCAACTCTCAGATTCTTTTTTCTATGGGTGTGGACCCTTGTTTATTAGGAGCAGGTATTCCAGGTGGAAAAAGTTTAAGCGGAAGTGGATCGGATAAACGAGAGGCTTATACCATTCTTTGTACACGTATGCCTATTAAACGTTTGCGAACATTGGAAGTTTTTATCAGAATAAAGAACTGGAACGGTTGGGAAAGGTCCTTACAAGGGAATTTCCCGAACATTGTTTTGACAACTTTGGATAAGGAAAGAAGTGGACGAAAAGAGGTTGTTAATTAAAATTTTCAAGAAATGAGTCAAATTTTCACAGATATATCAGACCTTAAGAAATACATCAACGTTTCTTTCAATTTAGACATTCGTTTGTTGGCTCCTTATGAGCAAGAGGCCGTTAGGCATGTTGGTCAATTTATTCCGGTCGGTTTATTCCCGGATATTGAAAATGAGCATGCAGATGCATATGATTTACTAAAAAGAGCTATCGCTAACTATACGCTTCCTTTTGCAGCTCCTTTCTTAAAAGTACATATGTCTAATACCGGGGCGAACCATTTTAGAGATGACAAAATGCAAAAATCATCCTGGTGGGATGTACGTGATTATTGTCTCTCAGCTTTGAGTATTGCTGATAATGCTTTAAGCGATACTATTGAGGCTTTGCAAGACACCTCTTTAAGTTCTGAGCTTACTCTGTTTGATGTAGATTCTTTAGTCGCTGACTTGTTTCCTAACCCGAAAGCCTTTGAGCGTTTTTTTAATATTGGAAATTCGTGGGAAGTGCTTAAACGACTAGAGCCTATAATTGTTAGTGTGTTTAAGACTCAAGTACTTCTTAAATTAGACAGTTTAACGGTTCAAGACGTTTTAGACAATGAGGGTACTGCAGATTTATTAAGAAAAGTTATTGCTAATTATGCTCTTTTAGAGTCTTTGGAAACGTCTATTCTTACCGCTGTGGATAAGGGGTTTATTTTACAGTGGGAGCATTTGCCTTGGAAAAAGTCTAGTTTATTATCGGATAAACAAGTGGAAAGACTTACTGAGAAATTGGAGCAAAAAACGGATCAGCTTTTTGTGTTATTACTGAACACGATTAAAAGCAACCCTAATCTATTTCCATATTACCAAGGAGCTAATAACAGTGGAGCTCCGAAAATTACAAAATTAAAATCAGGCTTAAGTTTATGAATGCGGGTGTACATATAAAAAAAGTATTACTGTTTTATTCTGCAGATTGGGAGTTGTGGAAAATTCTAGGTGCAGGATTTGCACTTCTATTTTCTGTGCTTATAAAAGTTATCTTTCCTGCTGTTGTGTTGGTCGTTTTGGTGCTTTTAGATATGCGTTTTGGCATAAAAAAGCATATTAAACGAAGAGTAGAGAAAGGCGACATTCCTAAGAGCCAAAGGAGTTTCAAAAACATTCGCAGCGGTGGTGTCCGTAGAACCTTTTCAAAAATTGCAGATTATTTAATCGTTGTGATGGCCTTTATAGCATTTGAGGGGCTGCTTGAGTATATGGAGGTTAATGTTAAATACCACAACTTTACTTTAAGCAATTTGATGGTTTTTCTACTGTGTTTAAATGAGCTTAAAAGTATAGACGAAAATTTAAAAGAACTTCGCGGTATCGGATTGCTAAAATCAGCCTTCGACTTTGTTTTAAGGAGAAAGAGTGTTAATGAAATAATTTTAGATAAAAATGAAGAAAGTAATTGAAATTGCTCTATCTCAGTATGGGGTAAAGGAAGTTAAAGGAACAGTAGATAACCCTGCTATTGTTAAGTATTTTGATGATTTGGGTTATGATGGGAAAAAACTTAAAGACGAAACTTCTTGGTGTTCGGCTTTTGCAAATTGGTGTGCTAAAAAGGCAGGCTTGCCCTTTACAGGAAAATTAAATGCTAGAAGTTGGTTGAGAATAGGTAAAAAAACAGACACTCCGGAAATGGGAGATATCGTGGTGCTTTGGAGAGAGTCGAAGAGTTCTTGGAAAGGGCATGTTGGATTTTTTATTCGAGAAGATTTCGACTTTATTTATATGTTGGGGGGTAATCAAAAGAATCAGGTTTGTATCTCTGCTTACCCAAAAGAGCGTTTATTAAGTTACATTAAAATAGATTAATATGAAGAAGTTTTTTAAAATTCCGATTGTGCGGCACATTTTAGCCGCTTTTGTTATCGTGACGAGTTTGTATTACTCGGCGATTATGCCTTTGCAAGAGGTTAATACAGATTTGCAAAAGCGTCTGACAGAGATTACTAAGAATCAAAACGATTTGATTCTAAAACTAGGTCAAAAGGATACCTATAAAATTGAAAACAAGGTAGAAGGAGCGAAAATCAAAAAAGGAGGTGCTATCCATTTAACACCTAGAAGTGATTTAGAAGTTAAAAATGAAACGAACCTACTACCGGAAGAAAAAGAAGAAACGCCTCCTGATGAACCTGAGATAAAAAAGAAGAGCTTTTGGAGAAAAATTTTTAAATAGTTTACAATTGTGTTATGCGTATAAGTGTTCCAACAAAATGGCAAGAGTTAAGTGAATGGCAACTTAAAGAATTTGCTATAAAGTTGCTTTCTAAGCCTGATGATATTTCTGATTTAGAAGTCGTTCGCATTCTTTTTACCCCTAAGAAGAGCTTTAGAAATGAGGTTCGCTTTTTTAGGCTAATGAGAAAAGTAGCTCTTAGCGATTTGTTGCCTTATACGCATTTTTTGAACACAGAACCGAACTTGTATAAGTTCCCTTGTTTAGAAAAATTGGGAGTAAAGGGCCCTGGAGACCGGCTGAATAAAATTAGTGTTGAACAATTTTCGGTTGCTGACACTTTGTTTTATAACTGGAGAAAGAGCAAGGACGAGCTTCATCTTCGTCAATTAGTTGCTTCCTTATACGCCATTGATGATTTTGATAAGTTAAGGCTTCCGGAGGTTGCGGAATTAACGGACAAGGTCGATTTAAAAACCATGTACGTGGTAGGCCTGGTTTATTTGTCCGTAAGATCTCGTATAGAAAAGCAATTTCCGGTTGTCTTTCCTAAACCTAAAGAGGAAGACACCATGAAGCCTGTATTCCGAAAGCGTGGATACACTCCTTTTTCTAAACTTATTACTGCTATGGCAATGTCGGAAACACAACCTTTAGGAACGTATAAAGAAGCTAAAGAAACCAATTTGTATGAGTTTCTTGATGTATTAAGCGAGAGTATTATTCAAGCAGAAAAAAGAAGTTAATATGCCTAAAAAAAACAATAGCTACTCTACAATGAAAGGATATCTGAAGCAAGTCGTTTCGGAACATCCACATATTAAAGGGTTTGTAGGCTATTCAAGCTCTGAATTACATAAAAAACAAAATGATTTTGATGGTATTGCTTCTCCTTTTCTAGCTATGTTTAAATATGAGCTAGGGTTAGACGGAGAGAAATTAAACACCATTGGAGTCCGAAAGTTTGGCTTTGCCGTGATGCGTTCGGATGTGCCTACTGATGATTTTGAGGCTCAGTACGAAGCTGTTGACGAGTGTGAGGCATTGGCGTTGTCGGTATTGGCTAGAATCAATTATGATAACAATAATCCTAAGCATTTTCTGCATAATTCTTTTCTAAAAAACACAGCCAAAATTAAGCCGGTAGAGCTGTCGGCTAATAGCTTTGGGGTGGAGTGCTATTTCTCTTTGAGAAATAAACAATATTTAGGTTTGGATTTTCCGGCTCCTGAGTGTGAGCTTCCATGTGATACGGAGAGTAAAACGTTTGGTCAAATCCTTAAGGAAATGAAGCGTTCTCTCGATAACTTAAAGAAGCTTATTTTTAGTGGTAAATATGAGGATCTAGAAAACAAGCCTAAGCTTTTCAGCGGTAAATATGAGGATCTAGAAAACAAACCGGAACTTTTCAGTAGAGATTATAAAGATTTAAAGAACAAGCCTAATATTCCTAAGATTTCTTTTATTGAGAATAACGAGGGAGATACAACTGTAATTTCGCAAATGGAAAATCCTAAAGCAGGAGATATTATATTTGAGAAGTTTCCAAATGAGACACTTCGTTTTTGGTTTTTTAAAAATGGCCACTTTGAACTTGAGAGGTCTTTTGAGCGGGAAATATTAAGTACTACCCAAGATGTAGTCTCTGTTTTAGATTGGCGTTATAAAGTAGGGGTTGTTACTTCAGATGAAGATGTTACACTTTCTTTTGACAACTTACGCATTGGTAATTATTTTTTAATTGTTAATGGGGATATATCCGTGATTTTCCCAGAGAACTTCGATTATGTGGACGGTGAAAGAAGTAATGATGTAAGTTACTATCAAGTTACTTGCCTGAATGCCAAAAGCCCGAGAGGCATTTATTTGGTTCATAAAAAAAGAGAGGGGTTGTCTTCTGATTTTGACGAAGATGATATAGACCTGAAAAGAGGATTGTTATCGGGGTATACCTTTGATAATATCGCTGAAGGTAAAGTTATCGATGTATGCGGCAACAGTAATATTGTAATTAACAATGCTCAGGCAACTAGCGGGTTAAAAGGCAGTGCTTTAAAGTTTTATAAAAATAATACACCTTCAATATCAGAACAGAAAGTTATCATAAATGGAGATTTTACCATTTCTTTCTGGATAAAGTTTAATGATATAGGTAATGGGAAAGACTGGCATTTATCTTTAAGAGATGTTTTTAGTTTTAATATGAGAAATGCGATACAGTATTTTCAATATTCCAACGCATCATTTAAAGTGACTTTTTGGGATAACGATAAAAAAGCAAGCGTTACAATATTAATTCCAGAGAACAAAATAGAGTTAAATAGATTTTATCACGTTATAACTACACTCGATGGTGCGTTATTAAAAAATTATTTAGATGGCAATCTTATCTCTGAAGATGTTGTGTCCGGTTTTTCAGAAAGTAATTTCCTAAGAATGGGAAATGCTGCAGTACCAAACTTCCCAACGACATCAAGTATTGACGAACTTTACATTTGGCACAGAGCTTTGAAAGAGCAAGAAATAACACATCTCTATAATAACGGATCCGGGTTAACATATAACGAATTTTAAAGAGTATGATCGCTAAAATAGATAAAGAAGGAAATATAATTACATATCCTGAACTACCTCGTTATTGGGCTAATTATGCCGGTAATTTTCATGAGCAAAGTAAAGATATACATGAGAAGTTTGGTTTTTACCCTGTGATCGTGCCAGACTATAACAATAGGCTTCAAAAGTTAGTCAATTTGCACTTCAATGAAAAGAAGAGGGTGTTTGAATATGATATTGAAGATTTAAACATAACACTTGATGATGTTAAAAAGGATTTACGTCAAGAAGTAAAAGCATTTACTCAAAGCTTAGCAGCTGTTATTACTCAGATAAAGAATGTCTACGACCCGATGAATATAGACTCTAGTGCTCTTCCTGAAGGTTTCGCTCAGTTGGCTCGTGAAGGGGCTTCCATTCGCTTGGAGATCTTGGATAAGATTGAAAATGCAGAAAGTATTGAGGAGACCTTAAATCTCAACGCTTTTTCTGAAGATCTTTTTCGTGTTTTAGAGGATCTAAGGGATCTATTATAAATAATCCTGCATTTAAGCTCGTAAGACTCTATGCTTTTAATAAAAAAAGTCAAAATAATTTTGCGTATATGCAAAATACTATTATCTTTGTAACACTAAATGAGGGCGACAACCTCACTAAAAGATTCGGAATATGATAGATTTAAAAGAAATAGCTGAAACGCTAAAAGGAGCAAATTACTGGGAAAAAGGTAATTTGAAAAGGGTTTACCTTGATAGAGGTAATAACACTCAGAAAACAAGCACAAAAGTTTTCGTGTTTAAAAACGAAAACGGAGACCTTAAGGTGTCTTGTAAAGTTAACTGCCCATCTCAGTCGAGGCAATGGGAACAGTCTCAAGAGAACATGCTGAAAGAAAAAGTGTACGATGAAATATCATCCGTCATTTCTTAAAAAGACTGCACGATGTTAGATCTCAATCATATCTTAACAGTAAGGCTTAAATTTGACAAGCTGAAGCACGATACAGGTAAGGCGATTCTTGTCCGTATCGGAAGTAAAGATTATTGGTTCGCTTATTTTATGATTGAGAATCTTATTGTTAACAAGAAACTAGGCGGGCATTTTGAGACAAAAACAAAATTTCTTGAGCAAAAAGGAATAATTTATAATGAGGATATGGCTGTTAAATGTATCAAACACCATGTTCCTAAAAAAATCAATAAAACAGTAACACACGATAAAAGTTTAGACTTATGAAAAAGAGTATTTTTAATTGGACAGAAGAAGAGATTAGAAGTTATCAAGCAAAAAACCTAACAGGTGGACTTGTTAACTGGGTAGAATTTCCCAATAAAGTTATGGATTTATGCACTTCATTGCGAGATAATAAGCAGGATGATGAGTATATCCGTACAGTAGATACCCCGGATGGATTATTGTTCCTTACTTCATCGGTAAAAAATGCAGATATTTATGCGGTGGGCAAAGGTGATGAGATTGCTTTTTGGCAAATAAAAAAAGGAGAATACCCTATTCCTATTTGCTCTAACACAAAAAGAACAATTTGGTGTAAGGAGTTGTACAATATAACCGGCAAAGAAATCCCTGCCGGTATGGGGGATGAAAATGGCGATATTTTGAGGATTTATAAGAAAGGTGAAATCTTGGTGTAATGTCCTTACTTCCTCAACAAGCAGAAGCTAAAAACAAGCTCCAATCTCGTAAGGTTGGAGCCTTCTTTATGGAAGCCGGCACAGGAAAGACACGCCCTGTTGTAGAGCTAACAGAAAGGCTTAACCCGGATTATGTTTTGTATGTAGCTCCTTTGAGAACTATTAAAACAGAGGATGTGATAGAGAGCGTGGTTTATCAAGTGAACCTTTGGGGTGGCTTTGGTTGCGAACATGACTTTGTTGGGGTAGAGAGTATCGGAATGTCGGATAGAGTTTATTTGGAATCTTATGATAAACTGTCAAAATCTAAAAGGCCGGTTCTGATTGTCGACGAGAGTCTAAAAATCAAAAATGCAGATGCAAAAAGAACTCAACGTCTTTTGACCTTGAGTAAATTAGTCGAGTTTAAATATATTCTGAATGGTACTCCTCTGAGCCGGAATCTGCTTGATCTTTGGTCTCAGATGGAGTTTTTGTCGCCCAAAATATTAAAGATGGGCATTGCGGAATTTAAGAATACTTTTTGTGAATATAAGGAATTGACTATTCGCAAACCAGGGGCTTATAAAAGCAGATCTAAGGAGTGGATTGTAAGGTATCATAATTTAGACTATTTATACGCCCTCATTGAGCCTTATGTCTTCGAGTGCGATTTACAATTAGATGTAAATAAACAATACATCAATTTAAATTATTGCCTTTCGCCCGAGGAGAAGGAAAAGCATCAGAAAATAATTGAAACCATTTTGGATAACGAGTGGCTAATGGCTAAGCCTAATTTCTTCTTAGAGCTTACTCAGAAGTTACAAAATAATTATTCTCGTACTGAAGAAAAATTTCAACTACTTGAAGCTATTGAGGAATCTCACAATTCCAAACGAATTATTGTGTTTGCAAAATATATAGAAACACAAGAGCTGTTGAAGAAGCGTTTCCCTAAACTGGAGATATTGAGCTATCAAAAGCATAGCTTTGGCTTAAATAAGCAACAGTATAATGTTTGCGTGTTTTTCGACAAGGTTTGGGATTATGCACTTCGAGAACAAGCTGAAAGGCGAATTTATCGCATTAAGCAGATGAGAGAATGCTTTTTTTATGACTTAACAGGTGATGTGGGGCTTGAGTCCCTAATCGACAAAAATGTGTCGAAAAAATCAGATCTCTCGCAGGAATTTAAAAAGTTGAGTTTGGAGGAATTTAAAAAGATTGCAGGATGAAAGAAGACAAAATAAAATACTTTGTTTCTCGCAAAATCAAAGAAAGAATAGATTTTGTTAGAAATATAAAGACTAAAGACAAGAAAGTTGCTATTTACAATCACATTCCTTTAAGGGAGTTGGAAGCTTGTTTTGATGAATGTATTAAGTTAACCGATTTGTATAAGGATCAAGTTTTTCTAAATACATTGCCAAAAATAAACAACAAAACAGTTGTTTTCTTTGTCGATTTAGGGTTAGATTATTGCACTTTTTTACCCAATTATATAAAGCCTTACCTTAAATTAACTCCTATCAGGCAACAGACTGATAATGTTTATTTAATAGATGGATTTGCTTTTTATAATACAGAAAAATCTATTTACAGGCCATTTCTATACATTGATGATGGTATTCTGAGCACAACTGTTCAAGAATTTTATAACGTTGGTATATATAAAGATTTTGAGGGAAATAAAGTTGAAAATTACATCGATAAAATACGACCTTATATCGATATAAGAACGAAACCTATTGAAATACAAGTTGTAAGTTACAGCCCTCTAAAGAAGGAGAAGAGAGAATATGAAGCGTTAAAGGAAAGGGTTATAATGACAGAAAAACTCTCAAAACAGAGAGTTGTAAATGAATTACAGAAATTCATAAAGTCATCCAAAAGCTTAGAGAGTGTCTTACTAAAAGAAAAAGAAGGAGATGTTCTGTATGTGGAAGAAAACACTACTAATAGCAGAAAAAAGATGTATAAAGATATAATTCTACAGAACCCTAAGAAAGTGGTTTTTTACGATTCAGGCTTTTATGGTATTGACCAAATAGAACTAGAGCGAACAAAGGGGGCTTTAACTCGGCACAATAAACTTATAGAACTTTTTTAACATGGCGATTAAGAAAACATACCAAGAAAAAAATGTTTATGAAGCGGCCTTGGAAAGGATGGAGTATATTTTCGATAATAATGAGGTTGTGATAGTCTCATTATCGGGAGGTAAGGATAGCACTATAACTACTTACTTAGCTGATGAAATTGCTCGGAAAAAAGGAAGAAAGTTCTATCTATTTTACCTGGATCAAGAGATAGAATATAGCAGTACTATAGATTTTATTGATAAAATGATGAAGTTGCCGACTGTTATTCCTTTGTGGTTTCAGATTCCTTGCCTTTTAACCAATACGAGCTCTATGACACAAAATGTTATAGATCCTTGGAATCCGGAAAAGAAAAGCGTTTGGATAAGAAGTCAAAAAGTAAAGGCAACCAAGCATATCAATTGGGATGTTAGTGGTGTAAAATACACATTCCCAAAGGAAAAGAAATATGGCTTTTACGGTTTGGTTCAGTGTATGGAATCTTTGTTTAAGGATAGTAAAAGCGTCGCTCAAATAATTGGTTTACGAGCAGATGAGAGCCTAGATAGATTTAGAGCTGTTACCAAGAATCCAGGCATTGAGGGTATAAACTGGAGCACAAAAGGAAATTATCATACGAAGTTTTATCCTATTTACGATTGGACATTTAGGGATGTTTGGTGTTATCTTGGGAAATTCGGTAAGGACTATAATAAGATGTATGACTATTTTCATTTAAAAGGGTATAGCCCTAACAAAATGAGATTATCCAATTTGCTTCATGAAAAAGCGTATGAATGCATTGCGGATTTACAAGAGTTTGAACCTAAACTATATGACAAAATGATAGACCGCTGTATGGGAGTGGCAACAGCACAGGAGTATGCAGGTCGTGGTGGTTCTATTTACAAATCTGTAAAATTGCCAAAAGATTTTACAGAATGGAAAGAGTATCGTGACTATCTTTTAGACACACTACCAAATCAAAAACACGCCGATGTTTTTAGAAAAAGGTTCCGTAAGCAGTTTGATAACGATTACGTTGTTAAACAGCAAGTAAACAGGATCTTGATTTACGATGTGAATAATTTTAAGAAAATAAACAATTACGAGGAAGACCCCGCAGAAAAAGCAAGACGAAAATGGATGGAGATTCTTTAAAAGTAGCTTTGTATAAAGTAGGACAGAACTTAAATGTAGCCTATAGAACTTGTGAGTTTTTTGGAGTTGAAAAACTCCTGCTTTGCGAGTGTAATGCTATATTGACCGGTAACCTTTTTAAGGCAAAAGATAGGGTGGATATTGAATATGTAGAACAAATGCCAAAAGGGGATAATGTTGTCTATTTTGAGACCAATGGAACTCTATCTATGGAAGATGTTGATTGGAGCAAAATAGATACTATTTGTATAGGTGGGGAAACTCACGACTTCAGAAATAAAAAATTTAAACATATAAAAAAAGTGAAAATACAAGGTTTTGGTAAAGTAAGCGGCTTAACTGTCAGTACAGCTTTGGCTATAGCCTTACATAAAAAAAGAAATTATGTTTTATAAAATAAACACTCCGGAAGATTATTACAAGTGGAAGGAAGAGCTTGTAGTTTATGAGGAAAATGGAATAAAGTTTCCTGCACTAAATGCTGTGTTAGTGCATAAAAACATGATACTTCCAAACGATTACAACCCAAACCATGTAGCAAAAGATAAAATGGAGTTACTCCGTACATCTATTGTTGAGAATGGTTTTGCTTTTGGAATCGTCTCTATTTTTGATTATGAAATAGAGCAATTTGTGATTATTGATGGTTACCACCGAGATTTAATTACAGGCGAGAAATGGCTGAAATTAACTTATAAGCCTTTGGTTATTTTAGATCATTCTATGGAAAAAAGATTATCTGCAACCGTTCAATTTAATAAGGCTCGTGGAGTGCATAAAATAGACCTTAATGCAGAACTTGTGAAAAAAATGGTGGGCTTAGGGATGAAAGATATTGATATTTGTAAACAACTCGGTATTAATGCAGATGAGCTTTTAAGACTTAAGCGTAATGTGAGAATAGCAGAAATATATAAAGACTTAGCATTTTCAAAATCATGGGTATAGGTAAAGAAATAAAAAAAGACCTGGAAAGGTATATGGATTTGAACAACTCAAATCCTTATCTTTTCTCGAAAAAAGCAGGTGTGGCTCCTTCTACAATAACAAGGTTCCTAAACGACAAGTTTAATCCTTCTGTTAAATTATTGGAAATAATAGCGAAGGAAATAGGAGGCAAAATTGATTATAGAAAATTTGAACCATAGCGTTTTTTTTACTTTATTTAGATTTGACTCTATAATTAAACTAAACAGATGGAAGATTATCAGACAATTATTAAAGAAATGTTGGGGCAGCATTTTAGTCCTACAGGTAATGGAGAAGCGACACCTTATTCGACCCCTGGTATCTTAAAAATGGTAAGAGGGGTTATTCCGGGAAGATCTATAACTGAAAATGATATTTTTAGTATTTTAACGGAGATGGGATTCCAAAAAGATTTGCATCCTATTTACGAACAAGATATATCCGGTAAAAAAACAGAAAATATTATAGGTTATATCTATTTATGGAGTTTTTATAAGATTGGGAAGCTATAAGGCTTTAAAGTAGAAAATTTGTAACTTGCGACGAGATGGAAGACGAGAGACACATAGCGAAACAAGCGGAGCAAATGCTAGAGAATGCTCTTAAGAGCAAAGCAACTGGATTTAAGGCTCATTATTACAGAAATGCCGATGAGGAAGCTAAAGCTATTAAAAACGTTAAAGCTAAAGCCAAGGTTAAAAAATACGGTTTGGTAAAAAATGGAACTGCTAAGCACTACATGCGTAGCTTGGCTATTCGTATGGATCGACACGGTTTCGTTCAACATTATGGTATAGATACCATTAGAGCAGGAGGCACTCGTAAAAGAGATAAACCCAAGCCTACCGAGTATGATTTTAAAGCCCATTATATGGGCATGAGAGCTCACCCTTTTATCAGCGATGCTATTGAAGAAAGTGGGGTTGTCCCTTTTGTGCTTCGAGAACTTACCAAGCACAGGTCTGAGGAACTAATGGTTAATATTAAACGATATATGGAAGACCCTATTTAAATTTGATAATTATGAAGTATATTTTAATTATTTTTTGGCTAATCGTTTTGTTTTTAGCAATGACACCTCCGGGAGAGATTGACTGGAGTTTTCCTTGGTGGTGGTGGATAGCAGTTGTTGTTTTTCTTGTATTGTTTGTAATAGCCGGTTTTATGGCTTATGATTACCCTAAGTATAAAAAAGAACGTGACCAACTTTTAAAAAAGCTGGAAGAGCGATAAAACAGTTGTCCTTTACTAAAGGAAAATCTACCCCCAAATTTGGAGGTAGATTTTTTTTATTATGGCAACAACGATCAAATCTCAAGCGGTTATATTTATTAATGGAAAGCAGGTTGAAAATACATTTAGTGATATAAAAAAAGCTACAAAAAAACTTCGTGGAGAGCTTAAAAAATTACCGGTTGGCACAGAAAAATTTCAAAAAAAAGCAGCAGAATTACGTAAAGCTGAAGTTCATTTTGCAAGGGTAAAAAAAGAGGTTAAACAGACCAATAAAGCTCTTAAAAATAGCGGAAGTGTTTGGTCCCGTTTTTTTGGTATGATTGGTGGGTTTGGAGGTTTTAGACAAATCATTACAGCTTTTAGTGCAGGGGCTTTAGTAGGGAAGTTATTAGACATTGCTGATGCTATTACAAATGTAGAAAAGACATCGGGCTTAGCTACAGAGCAGGTAGGAGAGCTTTGGCACGAGTTCTCGGAGTTGGATACTCGTACATCTAAGCTAAAATTACTAAAAATAGCCGAAATCGGAGGGCGGTTAGGCATTCAAAGTAAGGAAGCTCTAAAAGGTTTTACCGAAGCTATTGATAAAGCATATGTTGCCCTAGGCGACACGTTTCAAGGCGGTTTAGAGGCTGTTACTAATCAATTGGGTAAGCTAAAAAATCTATTTACAGAAACCGCCGATATGGGGTATCCTGAAGCCATTAACCGGATAGGGTCTTCTTTAAACGAATTAGCTGCCAATGGAACTGCCAGTGAACAAAATATCGCTGAGTTTGCCTCTCGGGTGGGGCAATTACCGGATGCTTTAAAGCCATCGATAAGCAGTACTTTAGGTTTAGGAGCAGCTTTTGAGGAATCCGGGTTGGATGCCGAGAAATCCGCCTCGGGTTATTCTCGTTTTATGAGTAGTGCTGCAGGTAATATCGAAGCCTTTGCTTATTCTATGAATATGGGCGTGGATGAGGCTAAAAAATTACTCAATACCCATCCTGAAGAATTTTTTATTCGTTTTTCTGAAGGGATGGTTGGACTGGACGCAACCCAAACCGCCAATATTTTTAAAGATTTAAAATTAAACACTTTAGAAATTAAAAAATCGGTAGGAGCCGCCGGTAAAAACGCAAATCGTTTCCGAGAAATGATGCGACTTTCTGCCAAATCTATAAGCGAAGCCACCTCTTTAACAGACGAGTTTAATAAAAAGAACAATAACTCTGCTGCTGTTTGGACAAAGGTATGGAAAGGCATTAAAGACTTTGTTACAGATGGAGCCATTCCTGAAGGTTTTGATGCCATTTCTAAATGGGTAGGAAAAATAACCGGCGTTACTTCTGAAGCCGGTAACGGAATGGTTGTTTTTAGAGAAAGGTTATTTGCATTGTTTAAAATAATAAGCGTAGGAGTTACCGCTTTTATTTCTTTAAAAGCGGCTATTTGGTTAAGTTCCATAGCCACTAAAAGAGCAACCTTACAAAATATACTATTTAGAAATTCGATAGTTGCCAATTCTTTCGCTGTAAAAATTTACAAGGGTGTAATGCTGTTGTTGCAGTATGCTTATGCTCGAGTAACTGGAAATACCTTAAGAGCCAATGCTGCTATGAGGCTTTTTAATACGACAGTGAAAGCCAATCCTATTATGTTTTTGGTAGGAGTTTTAATTACAGCAGGAACCGCTCTTTATATGTTTTGGGATAAAACAAAAAAGAGCACTAAAGCTTTAAGCGAGCAAGAACAAAAAGCTAAGGCGGTTGCAGATGCCCATAAGATGATGGCTGAAGAATCTACCAAGAGTATTTCTAAATATAAAACAGCTGTAGATCCGTTGATCGCTTTACTAAAAGACCAAAACACAACTTTGGACATGCGTAAACGAGCCTATAACGCTTTGGTAGAAATGTATCCGGAGTTTAAAGGAGCGGTCGATGATGAATTTAGAGCTACCGGAGATTTGGCTAAAGTTTACGACACTTTGGCTAAAAAGATTAAAGAAGCTGCCATTGCTAGAGGGATGCAAAAGGCCTATCAAAAAGCCGCCGATGATTTTGCTGCTGCACAAGTAGAGGTTTATAACAAAAAGTTGGCTAAAGATAAGGAAGACAAGGAAAACGAGAGCATTAAGGCCTATAATGAAAGTGTAAGAGAGGGAGCTAAATATATCCCTGCAAACAGAGGTCTTAGTGCTTCTTTTGCTCAAGGCTCTGTTAAAACACTTAAAACAAAAGCCAACAATGAATATGAAATAGCTTTAAATAAACAGAAAGAAGCAGAGGCTCATCTAAATGCTATTACAGGTTTACGTCAAGAAAAAGTTAATGCTTTAAATAAAGAGGTTAAAGATCTAGAAACGTTAATAGCTGAAAAGCAAACTGCTCTTCAAAACACAAAATTATCCAAAGATAAAGAGAAACTTAAAGCTGAAATAGCAGAGCTTGAAGCCCAAAAGAAAGAAAAGGAGGATAAAGTACTGACAATAGGTGGCGTTTCTAATGCCGGTTCAGATGTTGTAACCAATAGATTAGGAGGGGTGAATTCCAAAGATCCTAATAGAGAGCTTAATGAGCAGCTTAAAAAAGCAATGAAAGAACGCTATGAGTCGGAGAAATCTGCTAGGGAAGCTCGTTGGAAATTGCGAGAAGAGGAGCTTTCAAGGTTAAAGGATAGCCATGAGAAAGAAATAGAGCTTTTAGATCTACAGAGAGAACAAAAAGTAGCTAAAATCACTGAAGAAACTGAAAAGATAAAAGCTCAAATCTTTGAACAACAAAACCAAATAGATGCTCTTAAATCTGCTAGAAAAGACGCCAAAACACCGGAACAAGTCGCAGAAATAGACAACTCTATTGTTCAACTTCAGAAAAGCATTGCTTCCAAAAATAGCCTTATTGAAACCAACAATAAACGTTTAGCGTTCCTAGAGGAAAGTTATCAGAAAGAAAAAAAAGCTATCCGTGAGAAATGGGAACTTGAGGGCCAATTAAAATCGGTTAAAGCTGAAAAGCAGAGGATAGATACACTCAAAAAGCAACGAGAAGATGAGATTCTAGACATCAAAACGCTCGAAGAGGCTAAAGCTCGTATTCGCCAAAACACCTACAAAACGCTTTCCGAAGAGGAATTGAGCAACTTAAAATCTTTGGAGGAAGCTAAAAAAGTATTGCGAGAGAATGCGAATAGAGAGGTGCTAGAAGCTTCGCTGAATGCTCTCAAGGCTCAAAGGGAAATTTTAAAAGAAGTTCTTAAAGGCATGAGCGGAGAAGCTGCCGATAAACTAATGGCAGACTTAGTGGTTCTTGATGATAAAATACGAGAACTTCGAGCAAAAATGCAAGGTAAACAAGCTGAAGACGAAGGAACTGAAAGTAGCGGGGATGATGGTGCCGGACAAGTGGATGTATTAGGCTTTTCTTACAACCAATGGGAAGAAACATTTAAGAACCTTGATACAACCGCTAGTAAGATACAAGCAGTTGGAATGGTAATGACAGCCTTGAGCAATATTGCCTCAATGTATGCACAGCACCAAAAGGTTTTAAACGACAAGGAACTTGCTGAGTTTACCAAGAATCAAGAACGAAAAAAGAAGGCTTTAGATAATCAGTTAAATGCCGGAATTATATCTCAAGAGCAGTATCAGAAAAAGACAGAAGCTCTTAAAGAGAAAGCGGATGCTAAACGCAGAGAATTAGCCATCAAACAAGCTAAGGCAGAAAAAAGAGCTAAAATATTTTCTATCATAGGCTCAACGGCTACCGGTATAGCTAAGGCCTTAGAATTAGGATTTCCGGCCAGTTTAATTGTTGGAGCTATTCACGCGGCCATAGGAGCAGCTCAATTATCGATGGTTATGAATCAACCTTTGCCTAGCTTCCATAAAGGTGGTTATACCGGAGGATTAGGTTTTAAGGACAAAACCGGACACGAAGTCGCAGGTGCAGTTCATAAAAACGAATACGTCATTCCTGAATGGTTGCTTAAACAGCCGGAAGTTGCTAATGTTGCCGGTTGGCTGGAAGCTAAACGACAAGGTAAACCTGAAGGTTTTTCGGAAGGCGGTTACACGAATACCACTCAAAAAGAAATAGAGGGGGAAGATACATCAACACCTAATAAAGATAAAGAAACTACCATTGCTCTTATTCAGATGCTACACCGTTTAGACATTGTTCTTACTGATTTGGAAAAAAACGGTGTGGAAGCTTTTGTTATTTCCGATGCTAAAAATGGTCGAGAAATGGAGAAGGCCATCAGGTCTTACAGAACGATAGATTTAAAAAATAAACATTAAAATAAAAAAAGAGATGCCATATACGAATATAAATTTTGAGATTAAGCCTCTTATGTTTTGCCTTGATAATAACCCTTTGGTTTTTAATGCCGTGAATAGTGATTCCAAATATGTTTCTTTGGAAATATCTATGTTCTTTAACGCATATAATCAGATTTACAGTGTTACACAAACCTATGAAGAGGCCTTAATGAATGGCCGGGCTACATTTTATCCAGGAGAAGAAATTAACGATTTTTTTCCTGAGATAGAAAGTTTCGTACCTTCGATAAACAACGATGGGATTCTTAAAACTTCTTTTTTAATGAATGCTGCTAAAGTAAACTTAATAATTAGAGAACTGGATGAGCGGAAAGAAAATAACGCAGGTGTTCTAAACTTTAACAACCTGAAGTACATCCCTGGCAAGAAGCCTAAGGCTTTCCCATATCTGACAAATGGGAGAAGGAGATGTACTTACAATAACAGTTTAATAATATTATCGGCAACCGAAAAAGATATAGAAGAAGAAAACTTAGGTGATATTTCGGGAGAAACACCCCTAATTCATACTCCGGCACAGACTGATATGGTTTCATACATGACTTTCAAAAGGAAAAAAGCCAATGATAATCTTTTAAGGGCAATTTGCAATCATTTTATTTGTTTTAACCCCTTGCCAGAAATTGATGAACATATCGATGTTGTCTTTATTAACCAAAATTTATGCCCTGACATTATGAGCTTTTCCGGGGAATACGAAGAATACCCAGAACTAACTCATATTTTGTCTAAAAAAGGAGAAAGCGGCGTTGATTTTAAGGCTCAAGTAAAAAGAAAAAGAACCTTAAAGCTCAACACAGGGTGGTTATTTAAAGAAGAGCTAAATCTTCTTGAGGAGCTAATCGAATCAAAAATATGTTTTATAAATATTGAAAATAAATGGGAGAATTACATCCCTATTTCTAAAAAGCCGATTGGTTATAATTCGGAAAAAACGCAATATGCTCAAATGGTTGAATTTAAAAAGATTAATTATGAGAGATAAATTTGTTACGTCCGATTTTTGCTTAGACTTAAGCGAAATAGAGTTGACTTATATCGATAAAAACCCTAGATTTTCGGACTCTTTTTTTAGTCAATATACATTTCCTTTTGAGTTTTATATAGATAGTTCTTTACGGAGAGAAATAGGAGCCGTAGATCATTTACAAGCTATAAACGTACAACGAAAATTCGAAGGAGATCTTGTTTTTGAAGGCAGAACAAGAAAAGGAGTTCTTGAAATCACAGAAGTTAAAGGAAATAAGTTAAAGTGTCAGATAAGCTGTGGATTTGAGAACCTGCCTAATTTCAATACGCCACTAAGATCGCTACCTTTTCCGTTTGTTAGCACAAATGGCTCTTCTATATACGCATTTGCCCATAGTATTGTTCAGAAACAATACCCGGAAACTAACTTTAATTTCCCTTGTGTTATATATAAAGAAAATAGTAAAGATGAACCCGAATGGAAGCTATTTAATCAGTTTTTAAACGACACCAACGAAAACGGATACTTTATTGATAACAACGAAGATCGCAGTGATTGGAACGATAATGGGAATGTTAACCAACGAGATAAGTATTATAAAAACAGAAACATTATTCATCCAATGCCTTATGTTTTACATATACTTAAAGTAGGATTTGGGGATGCCGGTTATGAATTGAAAGGCGACATTTTAACAGATGAGGTTTTGTTGCAAAAAGTAGTTTATGCCCCTAAAGATTCTTATTTTGGAGATAAGCAAGGGTTTCCACGTATGAATTTTTGGATGAAAGAAGATGATATCGTAAGTTCGTCTTTTCTTGGAGCGAATCAGTATGGGCAATACTTTAAAATACGAACAATAAAAGAAATAAAGTCGGGATATGGCTTATTTTACATCAATGGCCAATACTCTCTCGAGGATTACACATATAGCGGTAACTTTTTTATAAAAATAACGATAGGATCCACTATCTTGTTTTTTGACCAAACACCAACCGATCATAATCAAACAGAAGAATTCAGTATTTCTTACTTTAATTATAACCCGGGAGCTATTATTAAGGTGGAAATGGTCTCTGCAACCAGAGGTTATCCCGATTTTTTATGGCCTCCATCTTTCTCAGCTGAAATAAAATATCCTGATAACGAAACCTCGACAGGGGAGTACTTTAAAAGACTTCATAACGCTAATCATGTCGATATTAAAAATTATGTCCCGGATATGAACTTTGGCGATTTTGTTAAGATTATTAAGAACCTTAGAGGTTACGATATTGATATTTCCGGAAATAAAATTTATATGAACCGACTGAGCAATATAATAGAGGAAGGCGAGTTGAAAGATTTTTCGGAATGGCTTGTTGATGAACCTATAAAAAAGTTTAACGATAAGAGAAGTTTTAACATTGTGTTTCCCGACATAGGTTTTGATACTAAAAATATGCTTGTTAAAGATAATGGTGTTTGGAGAGCAGGTGTTCCTGATAAAACAGCTATAGAGGTTAAAATTAACGCCTATGGATTACTTCCGGAAATGTATAAAGAAAAGACAACCGCTATTCCTAAGATAGAAGATAAGAATGTCTTAGGTTTGATTCATTACGAAGGGGTAAACGCTCATCAAAAAAACTGGTCAGGTTTTCCTGATGGTGTTTACCCTTATTTTGAAGATGTTATGAGCGAGATTGGACCCTGGTATAAAAAAAGAATTTCAAACAGTTCCTTTCAATGGAGCTTTTTAGTTAATAAAAACAAATTTCGACACATAAATATAAAGGACGAAATTTATGTTTATGGACAACGTGCTTGGATAAAAGAAATGAGCAAAACCTCTATCGATAAGAAAACATACAAAATAGAAATCGTAGTTGAAGTTATTGGTTAAAAATTATTGATGAACACTATCTCTCTTTGAGATTTGTTCATAATCCTTTTCATTGATTGTAAAAGAAGCCTTCTTAAGCGTTTTTCGTAGCTTTCTGGACCCTCGTTCGACATTCTTAGCACTTAACCTTAATTTATCGAAAATCAACTGGATTTCTTTGACTTGAAGTTTTTTGCTATTCTTTTTTAATTCATGATTTGTCTTTATAAAAGCCGACTGTCCGGCTTTACGTAAACGTTCAAGTTCTGTTGTTTTTTGTCCACTCATATTAAAAGACATAAGTAGTAATACAATAAGTAAGCCCTCTTTATATTTAAAAAATGATTTTTTCATGGTTTTTAGATCTTTATTAATCGTCTATTTGTTCGATATCGGTATATCGATCTATGCTTGTATTAAAGCCTTTATATAGGTTGTTATCGTTAAATTTTAAAATCTCATCATTCCTTACACATTCTACAAGGAGCCATTCTCCACCATATTTTCTGTTCAAATAACTTCTAATTACGTGGGTGAGACCTAGCGGTTTATTAACCGCTATCTTTTCAGTTGTATTAAGTTTTGCAAATATTAATATCATGATTGTTTCATTTTATGGTGATATGCTATTTATTCTTGCATTTTTTCAGTCCTTTAAACCGTTCTATCCTCTTAACAGCCCTATGCACACTCATTTCTGAAGTGTTGAATTTTTGTGCTAAGGCTCTAAGCGTCATACTTCCATTCTTGTAAGCGTGATAGCATAAAAACGAATTCTCCCAACTTATCTTACTTCGTTTAGAAGCATTGTCAATGTTCTTTTCTGCATCTACCAACTTGGTAGATTTAGACACCCAACGTAAATTGTTCGGATGGGTGTTTTTGTAATCTCCATCTATGCATTCTGTAACGTATCTTTTTCCTAGGGGGGGTAACCGTTAAAGGTTTCATTTACAAGCTTAGGAAAGGATATATAAGTTCTTCCATCAAGGCATACTGTTAAAAGATTAACACCTTTTCTTGGATGACTTACTGCTATTCTTAAAGTCTCATTAAATTTTTTGATGGTTTTACCATCCTCGCTTATTTTAACATTCTCGTACTTGGGGTGGTTCTTGTATTTCATTTTGTTGTACTTATAGGTTATTAAGTGCGTTTTTGGATGCTTTTAAAAATTGGTCGTATTTTTCTTGACTGAAAAAATAGCCTCCGAAATAAACGCTTTCCATAAAAATAGTTTTATCGCTATCTATCTTGTTTTCACAGATGGCTAGGCTCATTTTGTCGCTTTGAACCGAAAAAATGATAAAGTAGTTTTTTTGATTCTCTAAAGACTTTGTCGCCACCAAAGTCGTTAGTTCTTGTAGTTTTTGTATGTTCTGTTTTTGCATTTTATTTTAAATATTTTCAACAAATAACCTTAATTCCTTTCTGTAAAGCTCTGTCTCCTCCTTTTCAAGATTTAATAACTCTTCGTGTTTTTCTTTATCAAATATATCATCGATAGAGTCTTGACACATTTTTTGTAATTTCTTCGGGTTTACAGCATCTAACTCAACTTGACCAATTCCATTCCAATTAGCTGTTCGAGTATCTGTTTTTTTAGCCGGAGCAGGTGGCAAATTCCACTCAATAACTTGTTCTTCCATTAATGCGATTCTTCTAACTTCAATTTCCAAACAACCTAATTCTTTTATATTTTCCTCAATTGCTCTTGGAATATCTTCTCCACTTGGGTCATAATCTCCAAAATATAGAATGATTGGTTTTTTCCCTTGATAAACTGCATTTTTAAACCGTTCAGTTGCTTCGTTTAAAAACGTTAATGAGGGATAACCTTTACAAGCTCCTAGTGTAATATCATTATGATAACAAATAGGACTAAAAACACCTTGTAACGCTTTCTTTTCGATAAAAACTTCCGGATAATACTCTTGATTTTCCCAACGATTTTTAAAGTAATGATTCATCCAAGCACCTATTTGCTCTTTCCCTTTTTCAATAGATGTATCAAGGTCTGTTTTTTCATAACTTGTTTCTCCTATCATCTCTCTATCATGGTCGCTAAATGTGTCAAAAGAGACAAGACCTTCCCATCTTGCTTTTATCATGGCTGATACAACTCTCTTATAATGATTTTGCGTGTTTGTCATCCCTAAACCAACAAGTTGATAGTGTAATCCTCTAAGGGTTAAAATGCCTTTATCATATTCTGAAATCACATTTATGGCATTTTCTGTAATCCATTTTCTAGTATAAATATCTTTCATTTTATCTGTTCTTTAAATTCCACAATAACCACTATCGCACTCGCTGAAGTCTGAGAACTCCAGTTGTTGTTGCAAAAAGTGTCTTTTGATTTCTTTGTAGGTTATTCCGTTTTTAAAGGTAATGACCTTGTATTCGTTTTGTTCTTGGTTTACAAACCAGTCGAATTTGTTGGGGAATTTTTCGCTCATTAGTTTTAACAACATCGGGTTTCTGTTAAAACAGCCGATGCAATTATTCATATAAGCGAAACGCACCTTTTTACCTTCCCAATAATTATGAATGGTGTCTTTAAACACATTGTCCTCTATCAAGGGGAACACAGGCTTTTGCCAACCGATTTGAGCGTGTTTGTTTTTGCCCGTTTTCGTTTTACCGACAATCGCATCAAATTCGAGTAAGCCCTCAGCGTTTAATTGACTTTTCATCTTTAGAACACGCCTTGTTTCGCTCTCTCTGTAACCGATACGCATTTCTACCGGAGTGCCTATGTTTTCGTACCACCAATTGAAAAGTGGTCTTAGTTTTAATTCTGTGGTGCAAAAGCGACATGTTGGATTGGGTAAATACTTTTTACCGTCCCCTCTGTCAATAATTTCGTCAAAGGTTTTTCCGGCTACCCATTGGATTTTTTGTCCTATATGTTGTTCTAAATCCAACATCGTATAAACAATCATATCTTCCTCGAGTGTTCCAATAAACTCTTTTCCGATTCTGTCGGATACGATTTGCCTTATCTTTTTATCGGGGAACAAACAGCTTTTATCATCGGTTGTAACTAACGAAAAGACATTGTAATCCGCTTTGTACATCACAGCCATATAACTAGATGTTTTGCCTCCTGATAAACTGTTTACGGTTATCATAATAATTGTTTAGCACTTAAATAAAACATCATGGTTAAAGCCATTAGCCACCCTGTAATTGTAAAAACAGTGAATAGGTTCTTTTGTCTTTTTAGCTTTCTTTCGTACTTGCTAATGCTTTTAAATTCGCCTGTGTATCTAGATAAACTTCTTTCTATAAGTCTTTTAGTTGTGTTGTTTACTGCTTTAATTATCTCTTTTTTATCTTCATTAGTAATTGAAAAATTATCATCATAATAATCTCTTATTCTATCAAAGATTGACATTCCTAATTTTAAATCTCCTAAGTAATCACCCTCTAATCTGAAATCTATTTCTAAAGCGACAATGCCTCTCTGTTTATAAAGCTCCATGGCTTTTTGGTTAATTTTGTCTTGATTGATTTGTGCGAGGGCTGATAGTCCTTCGTATTCGCCCTGTGTTAATTGTACTATTCTTTGCATGGCTATTCATTTATAATTCTACTGTATTTATATCCACGGCTAACCCTTCTTGTATTAATCCAAAAACGTCAAAATGCCATTGAAATAGAAGTTCGTAAATGTGGTACGGGATATAATCAACCCTTGGAAAAAGGTCGTTTTTTTTAGGGTAAGTGTCCGGTTTATGACTTCCCTTGAGCATTAAAGTGTTATTATAGGATATCTTCTCTATAAAATAGTACTTTTTAAAAGAAAAACCATCTGCTAATATTGTTGCTATAAGATATTTACCATCTGTTTTTCCTTTGATGCCCATTTTATCGCAAATAGTTTCAATAGGGATTATTTTTTCTCCATTATGCTCTATTTCTTTGTGTAGGTCGGATAAAGGGCGAAGAATGGGTTTTGCGTTAAAATCATTATCTTCATCTAAATAATAATCTCCTGTTATATCCAAAGAAATACAACTATCTACCAATCCTATTCCATTGATTTTATCTGTATAATCGATTAGAGTATCAAAAGGATGTATTTGAAATTTCAATCCATAAGGTAAATAAGGTGCTATGTGTTTAAATTGTAGTTCCATTTTTTATAGTGTTATTTGTTTTTTTAATTCATCATTTATAATTCTAAAACACTCGTGTTCCTTTAACCCATTTAGCCAACAGATTACCATCATATCCGGCATTGGAGTTAGAGTATAGTAAGGCGGTGTTGTATTTCTTATCGTTTAGATTTTCATTTATTAGGTTATCCGGTTTCATTTCATTAACGTTGGAGTATCTCACCATTTTTCGATTATTTAAACCGTAAATAACTAACCTGTAAACACTTTGATTTTTATCAAAAAGGGATTGTTGGCCCTCGATAACGCTTCCGGCTTGATTGTCGAAAATGGTGTAATTGTAAAATTTACTGTTGTGGCGACCTTTTAAAATCCTTTTTTTTAAAGCTGATACAGATTTTTGAACGCCTTGCTTATCATCGTTAATGGCAGAGTACCAAGTCTCAAATTCTCCTTTTGTTACTTCTACCACTAACCTAACAAGGCTCTTTTCCTTTTTGTACATTGGCATAATTAGTCCGCTTTAAGGTTTGTAGGTTTTTTCTCTTTGATTGAGATTTCGTAATCAGTATCTTCTAAAAACGATTTTAAGCCCTGTGTTACTTCTTGTATAAACTGATTAAAATGTTCGTCATGTACTTCATAGCACTCTACTAAATCATTTGAAAATAATGTTTTGAATCCTCTATCTTCATCAAATACTCTTACTGAAATCATATTATTGTTGCCTAAATAATCAATAGAAGTATTGTATTCTATCGTTTCATTAACAAGCATACATAGAGATACCAGTTCCATTACTTTCTTAATTCTTTCTCGTTTCATCGTTTTTGTAGTTTTAAATAGTTTCTATAAAAAATTTTAGTTTGCTAAATGGTAAGTCTATTTGGTGGTCATTTCGTTCGGACTTTAACACAATATTGTTGTCGTCCATTTCTTGGTATAATCCATAAAACTGTTGCCGATTGCTGAACACTAAATTAACTCTCGTGTCTTTGTCCATATCGGGCAACTCTTCTTTTTGCCGGAGAAATCCTGATTCGCTCATAGTTCTTGTAATTTTTAATTAAACATTTCTTTTGTTAAATAGTTGTTTATCTGTGTGTTATTGTAGTTGTTTGCCACTAAGCGACTGAAATCGTCTTGATATTCGGGCATCATCTTTTGGATGTAGTCCGATGAAGCTTTAAAAGCTCCTAAATCTTTTGAACGTGCAAATGATTTATAAATCGTCAAAACAGCTTTCCGCTCTTCGTGCTTGAGGTCGCTTTGTTGTTTTTTCTTTTGTTTTATCTCGCTGTTTTTCAGCCAATTATAAAAACCGTATTTAAAGCCGGTATCAAAATATTTTCGGGGGTAACAGGCTATTTGGTAGTTGTTTTTGGGGTCTTCGCAGTATTTACCGGCTTTTTCAATGACTTTCATTGCTTTAGCCTCAAAATTTTCTATCTCATAAACGCCCTGCAAGTGGTCGTAATAACTTGACTTGATGTATTTCAGAGCCTTGTTAAACTCTTCATCGAGGACCTCTCTACCGGCCCACAGCAGCTGCACCGCCAACATCAGCAAATTGAACGCGGAAACTTGTCGCAAGTTTTCGAGCTTGTTTTCGTGTTTCTGCATTTCATCGCGAAATTTGAGGGGGGCGGGGGCTTTGGGGGTGGGGGGAGTGTTTTTTTCGTTTTGTTTAGGAGTTTCGGGCGTTTTTTTCCTGCTTTCTGTGTTTGAATCTTGTCTCGGCGGAGCCGATTTATTCTCGTTGGAAATTTTGAACATCTGTTTTTGGAATTTTTCGAGATTGTTTGTTTCAAAATTTTCAACGCCTTTAACATCGTTTGTTTCTTTGATACGTTTAAACTTCTGTACAATAATAGACGGTGTCAAATTTTGACATCCGTTAAAGTCTAACTTATTGTATTTTATCCTCTTACGAAAAATATGGTTTTTGTAAGGATCCGGCGTTTGATCGGAGGCCACTAACAGCAGTTCAGGGGCAAAATAGATGCAATAAGACTGGTCATTTTTAAAAGATTCAACCCTAACAACCCCTGATTCTTCCAATCTTTCTAATCGCGTTTTTGCGGTGTTTAAAACACACTTCATAGCTTTTTTTAGATAAGAAGGCTTTAACACGATATAGAAGTCGTCAGGATTATAACTAAAGTTTGGGTTTATGTCTTTTTTGACCTCGAACGTTCTGTAAGCATTATCTATTAGAATCTTGTATAATTGAACGTGCCCGCTTTTCAGCTTTTCGCGGTTATATAGTTTTGAATCGTTGTAAAACGATGCATAATTATCAAAAACAACCTTCGAGTGGTACTTTAATACTTTTGCTTGCATACACTTGCTCCTTTAAGGCAGTTGCCAAAGAGCCTATTAAAAGGCTCTCAGGCATTTCCTGCTATCTGTTTTGTGAAAAAAGAGAGACCTGTGATGTCGTATGAAAATAAGGTTTAATAAAATTGAAGCCTTGGTCTCTCTTTATATTTTTATTCCGCTAGTAATTGTGATGTTTGACTTTGTACTGTGTTTTTAAAGCACCTTCATCCTTAAATTCGGATGCAGATAAGTCAATTTTCTTACCATCTGATGGGGCAAGTGTTGTGTAGTAAATTGGTTGTTTTTCCATACAATTTAACATTTTAGTTAAATGTATGTTTAATGGGTTCAATGTTCGTCCAGACCGCTAAAGCACTCTCAAGAAAGGGAGTGCTTTTTTTATTGTCTAAATTTTAGGGAGTTATTATGCTTCGTTCCCCAAGTTTGTGTTTTTTGTAAAAATACCTCTGATATATTGGCTTGTAAATGGATTTACTTTTTATCTTTACCGCAATCAATATAGAGTTGCTATGTTAATTGAAAATACCGATTACAGAGAAGAGTTTTTGGATTTAGATAATCCGTTCGATTTAAAGTTAGTAAGTAAATTTTTAGATAGCTTAGATTTTAATTTCGATCGTCAGGCAGTAGAGGAGACGATTGTTCTTTATAACTTGAACGATGAGATTATAGGAACAGGCTCTATCCAAAAGAATGTTCTTAAATATGTGGCAGTAGCTCCAAAATATAGAGAAACCGCTGCTTTCTCTATGATTATTTCTCAACTTACTGAAAAGGCGATCGCAAACTACAAAACGGTTTTTGTTTTTACAAAACCTCGTAACGTAATTGTTTTTAAAGGTTTAGGTTTTAGGCATATTGCTACTTCAGAACCTTATTTTTCTTTGCTGGAATATGGTATTAATAGTATCGCCAATTATCAGAAAATGATAAGGGGGTATAAGCAAGAAACCCAAACGGACAATGTAGCTTCTGTAGTCGTTAACTGCAACCCTTATACGCGAGGACATCAATTTTTGATAGAAAAAGCTGCTTCGGAAAACGAATTGCTTTACTTGTTTGTTGTGCAGGAGAATTTATCCGTTTTTCCCTTCGATGTTCGTTGGAACTTGATTAAAAAAGGAACAGAACATTTAAAGAATATTGTTATGATACCTGGAGGCGATTATATTGTTTCGGGCAAAACCTTTCCACAGTATTTTTTAAAGGGAGTAGAAGAGCAAGAAATAACGCAGTGTCAAGGAGGTTTAGATATCCATATTTTTTGTAAATATATTGCCTCCGAATTAGGTATTAAAAAGCGTTATGTCGGTACGGAAACTTATTGTAAGACAACAGCCGGTTACAACGATGCTATGCGTAAATTATTACCGGAATGTGGTATCGAATTTATAGAGGTAGATAGAAAAAAAGAGATTATTAATAATGGAGAGGAGTATATTAGTGCCTCAAAAGTAAGAGATGCTTTAAGAAATGGTGTTTTAGATAAATATTGGCACCTTTTACCTCCCGTAACTCAAGATTTTTTCTTGTCGGAAGAGTCCGAGCCAATTAAAGAATTAATAAAAACTTCTAAATCAAGACATTCTTAGTCACTTTTTTTGAGGGGGCAATCTTATTGTGTAGAACAGATGTTCTTGATAGTTTGTCTTTAAAAATTGATGGTTAATCAATTTTTAATTGCAATTCGTCATATTTCAAAAAAATGTGTATTAAGGGCAATTTTATATTGTAAGATGCTTTTGATGTAAATTAAAATGGGTAACTTTGTAGCAAATCGCATACAAATCTGTTATCATGAAAAAAATTACATTAACCCTAATATTTTTATTATTAATTACTTACACTTTAACAGCTCAACAAGATATACCTTTCTCTGTTGAAAATTTCGATACCGAAGAACAGTTTCAAGAAGCAAACAAAGCATTTTTAAAAGGAAAAGAAATGCTACAAGGAGACAAATACCTTGCTGCTATTCACTTTTTTGAAAAAGCACAGGCTTTAAACCCCAATAATTCTGAGTTAAATTTTCTTTTAGGGGAGTGCTACTTAAAATCAAGTAAAAAGCATAAAGCACTGCCTTGTTTTGAGAAATCGTATCAACTAAATCCCACATATAGTGATAAAATAGAGTTAAATTTAGGCTTAGGAAATCATTTTTTAATGGAGTTTGATAATGCTATCGAACATTATAAAAAATATCAGGCTATATGCAACAATGCAGAGGAACTTAAATTGCTTGAAGCTAAAATAGAAGAATGCCTTGTTGGATTAGATTTACAAAAAGTAACATTTGCCGATTCCGTCATAAATTTAAGTCAGTTAAATACTAAATACGAGGAACATAGTCCTATGATTAGTGCAGACCAATCTACCATTGTGTTTACATCTACCAGACAACCCGAAGATGATAAGCCGGAAATGGAAGAAGCAGAATTGCACGAAAATATATTTATCAGTCATTTTAGAGATAGTGTTTGGTCGGAGCCGGTACCTATCTCTTCAAATTTACGCTCTAAGTATCACGATGTTAATGTTGGAGTTTCTAATGATGGTCAAACTATTTTTGTATATAATAACACCAACAACGATGGCGAAATTTATGCGACTTCTTTAGATGGAAGCACTTGGCTAGAGCCACAGCTTTTAACAAGCCCCATCAGTAGTCTTTATGAAGAAAAGTGGCTAAGCCTATCTCCAGACCACAGAACAGTTTATTTCGTAAGTAGCCGTCCGGGAGGGTATGGTGGTTTGGATATTTATTGTGTTAAAAGAGATTTAGAAGGTCGTTTCCTTGAGGTTGAAAATATCGGAGATGTGATTAATACTCCTAAAGATGAAACCGGAGTTTTTATACATCCTGATGGTAAAACATTGTATTTCAGTTCTAAGGGACACCAAACAATGGGAGGTTACGATATTTTTAAATCTACACGCGATAGCAATGGCGTTTGGTCTAAGCCTATTAACTTAGGAATGCCCGTTAATTCGGCAGATGACGACCATTTTATCTCCGTTTCGGCAGATGGTAAGATTGGTTATTTTTCTTCTGTCAGACCGGAAGGACTGGGAGGAAGAGACATTTACAAAATTATATTCTCTGATTCTGCTACCGGAAAAATAAATAGTGAAACACTTTTATTGAGCGGAAAAGTAGAAGATTCTAAAACTAAGCAACCTGTAAAAGCGGTCATAGAAATTGTAGATAATGATAATCAAGAGGTTATCACAAAGGTTCATCCTAATTCAGAAACCGGAGAGTTTTTAGTTCCTCTTCCTAAAGGTAAAAACTATGGTGTTACCGCTGTACATAAAGATTATGTTTTTTCATCGAATAATTTTGATCTTAAGAAAGATACAACTTACGAAGAAGTAGATTTACAACTTAATTTGAATAAAGTAACCGTAAATTCATCTGTTATTTTACGTAATGTGTTTTTCGATTATGGTAAAAGCGAACTTAAGCCGGAATCTAAAACTGAGGCAGATAGATTGTACGAATTAATGAAAAAACACCCTAAAATGACGGTGGAAATATCGGGACATACCGATAATGTAAGTTCTAAAAAGTTCAATAAAGAATTGTCTCAGAAACGAGCGAATGCTGTGGCCAATTACATCATCAAAAAAGGAATCAACAGAAAACGATTTAAAACAGTTGGATATTGGTTCTCTAAGCCGATTGCCGATAATAATACGAAAGAAGGAAGAAAACAAAATAGAAGGGTAGAATTTAAAATATTAACAAAGTAACATGGATATTGTTTTTTTGCTGTTAGGCATTCTTATTGGAGCCTTAGCTCTGTTTTTTGTATTTCAATCAAAAATTAAAAATCTTAATAAAGAATTATCAGATCAAGAATCCTTTAAATCTCATTTAGAGGGACTTAAAGATGAAAATGCGCTTCTAAAGCAAGATAAAAACTTGGTAAAGACCTTGTTGGAAAACGAACAAAATGCCAATAAAACTTTGTCGGAGAATTACGATAGTTTAGTTCAAGAGAAAATAGATTTAACACAACGGGTTTCTTCTTCCGAAACGGAGAACGTAAGTTTATTGAAAAAGATTCAAGAGCAAAAGGAAGAGTTGGAGAATGTTCGCAATCAATTTGCAGAGGAAAACACTCTTCAAAAAAAGGAATCGCAAGCATTAATCGACGAAAAAATCGAATTGACTCGCCGTGTCTCGACCTTAAAGACAGAAAACGAAAACCTCCTAACAAAACTTCAAGAGCAAAAGAAGGAGTTAGAGGATATTCATAAGAAATTCTCAAGTGAGTTTGAAAACATCGCCAATCGTTTGTTCGAGAAAAGTAGTGAGAAGATTAATAAGCAAGGGTCTGAGCAATTAGAAGTGGTTTTAAAGCCTTTTAAAGAGCGTTTGACCGAGTTAAAAAGTCAGATTAGCGATACTTACGAAAAAGACACTAAGCAAAGAATTCAGCTTCACGAGCAGGTTAAACAGTTGTTCGATTTGAATCAACAAATCAGCACCGATGCCAAAAACTTAACCAATGCTCTTAAATCGAATACCAAAACACAAGGGGATTGGGGCGAAGAGATTTTAGAAAATATCCTTCAGCAATCGGGACTTCGCAAGGGAATGGAATACGATGTGCAAAATAGCTTTGTAAACGAAAAGGGAAAAACGCTTAGACCGGATATGATTGTTCATTATCCCGATAATCGCGATATTATTATCGACTCTAAAGTTTCGCTTACTGCTTACGAACGCTACACCTCTGCGGAAACACTTAACGAAAAAGAATCGTACTTGAAGGCTCATTTGGAGTCTATTAGGATGCATATCAAGCAATTGTCCGAGAAAAATTATCAAGACTTATATCAGATTGAATCTTTGGACTTTGTAATGATGTTTGTTCCTATTGAAGGGGCGTATTATACTGCGGTAGAGGAGGATAGGAGTCTTTGGCAATATGCTTATGAGCGAAAAATTGTGCTTATCAATCCAACTAATTTAATTACAGCCCTTAAAATGATATCCAATCTTTGGCAACAAGATTATCAAAATAAGAATGTTATGGAAATAGCCCGACAATCGGGGAACTTGTACGATCGCTTTGTGATGTTGCTCGACGAATTTTCTAAAATGGAAAAGCATATTGGCGAAACACAGACGGCTTTTGACAATATTGTAAAGCGAATTTCTACCGGTAAAGGTAATTTGGTAACTCGGGTGGAAAAACTTAAAGAGCTTGGTGCAAAAGCTAAAAAAACATTGCCCGATAAATTTAAAGACGCTTTAGAGGAGTAAAATGCAGGTTGTTAAAGCAAATCAGTTTTTTGAAAAGACTTCGGATTTCAAAGGTGTGACCATTATCTTGGATGGTTTAAAAACGCCTGAAAATATCGGCTCTATTTTTCGTTTAGCGGGAAATATGGGGTGTAGAAACGTTATCTTTACTGAACGTGAAGAACTCAACAAAACCAAGATTGAGAAAATTGCTCGAAACAGCTTACAATTTATTGACATTCAGTTTTTAACTTACGATGAGATAGAAACTCAATTCAAAAAACTTATTGCCATAGAGACTTGCGACACGGCTCAAAACATCTTTCAAACATCCATTCCTTTAGAGGCTACTTTTGTGGTAGGTAATGAGAAATTTGGAATTTCGGAACGTTTATTAAAGTTAACAGATCAGCAAGTTTATATTCCAATGCCGGGTTTTGTTAAGTCGCTAAACGTAAGCCACGCTCTTACAGTAGGTTTGTTTGAGTGGTATCGACAGCATTACGGTTCTTAGAGATGTTCCCCAAAATAAATAACCCCACATTTGATGCAGGGTTACTATTTTATGTGAATTCGGGATAAGACTTCCCTTACAAAAATTCGCAAATACTTTACTTCTTAGTGGTCTTTTTCTTTGCCGTTTTTTTCTTCTTGGCAGAATACGGATTCTTAATCAACTCCTGACATTCTTCCAAAGTTAATGCTTTAGCATCGGTATCTTTTGGAATTTTGTAATTCTTCTTTTCAAATTTGATGTAAGGTCCCCAACGTCCGTTT
>PDWI01001672.1_pt1 | contig 37231 bp, 28 predicted proteins | sample 1430891 | NCBI WGS metagenome assembly PDWI01 (sample SAMN01162508, study PRJNA174530) | Oral metagenome, whole genome shotgun sequencing project. | biome: Marine environment; feature: Marine mammal; material: Swab sample of the gingival sulcus; isolation source: swab sample of gingival sulcus... | reverse complement strand
ATTAGAGAGGCGCTCATCGATCGGGTTGCCGGTGGCACATTAAAATTGATCATTCGCGCCGGCGTCGGCATCGACAACATCGATCACGCATACGCCGAGAGCAAGGGTATCGCCGTGCGCAATACGCCCAATTCGAGCTCTGCCTCAGTCGCAGAGCTGGCCATTGCGCACATGTTTGCCTTGGCGAGACATATTCACATCGCCAACGTCACGATGCGCAAGGACGCGTGGAACAAAAAGGCCTATAAAGGCATTGAATTAAATGGCAAAGTGCTCGGCTTAGTCGGCTTTGGTCGCATTGCGCGCGAGACCGCCAAGCGCGCCGAGGCGCTCGGCATGTCTGTCGTCTACTATAAGCGCAGCGGCGCCGTAGCAGACGGCGGAAACTGTCAGTATAAGTCATTCGACGACTTGTTGGCGACGTCTGACTTTATTTCATTGCACATTCCGTATGACGCAGAGCGCGGCGCTACGATTGGCAAGGCCGAATTCGACAAGATGAAAGATGGCGTATACTTGGTCAACTGCGCGCGCGGTGGCGTCGTCGACGAGGCGGCTTTAATCGCCGCGTTGGAAAGTGGCAAGGTAAGCGCTGCGGCAGTCGACGTATTTAGCGAAGAGCCGACCAAAAACGAAGCGCTCTACAAGCGCGACGACGTATCGGTGACGCCGCATATCGGCGCATCGACGGCCGAGGCGCAAAAGCGCATTGGCGATGAAACGATCGACGTAATCAATCAATTTTTTAACTAGGGGGAGGTATACATGGCAGTAGTGAGACCATTTAAAGCGCTTAGACCGCGTAAGGATTTAGTAGAACAAGTTGCGAGTTTGCCGTACGACGTCATGAATCGTCCCGAGGCCAAGCAAATGGCGGCGGGTAATCCGAATACCTTTTTACACGTCGTCAGACCGGAAATCGACGTGCCGGACGACATGGAAATGTACGATCCAAAAGTTTATCAAACGGCGCGCAAAAACTTGGATAAATTCCAGCAAGATGGCATTTTGGTGCAAGACGAAACGCCGCTGTTTTACATTTATCGCCAGTTGATGTGGGGCCGCGTACAGACTGGTATCGTCGCCTGTACGTCAATTGACGACTACATGAACGACGTCATTAAAAAGCACGAATTTACGCGACCGGTCAAAGAACAGGACAGAATCAACAACTTTGATTACTGCGATGCCAATACCGCGCCAATTTTCTTGACCTATCGCAAGAACGATCAAATTAACGCGATTGTCAACGACTGGATTAAGTTCCATAAGCCGGAATATAACTTCGTTTCGGAAGACGACATCACGCACATCGTGTGGTGCATTGACGACGCTGCAATCAATGCGCAATTACAAAAACTGTTCGACGGCGTCGACTACCTTTACATCGCCGATGGCCACCACCGCTCGGCGTCATCTGTAAAGGTTGGACTCAAGCGCCGCGCCGACAATCCAAACTACGATGGTTCGGAAGAGTATAACTACTTTATGTCAGTTATTTTTCCGGACGAAGACCTTTTCATCATGGACTACAACCGCGTCGTCAAAGACTTAAACGGTCTTTCGGTTGAAGATTTTCTGAAATTGGTCGGCGAAAAGTTTGAAGTTGCCGAAGCCGATCAAAAATTCCCGTACAAGCCGATGCAGGGCAAGACTTACGGCATGTACTTAGACGGCAAGTGGTATAGCTTAAAGGCCAAAGCCGGCATTTACGACCCGGCCGATCCGGTCGGTCGACTCGACGTTTCGATATTACAGGAAAACCTGTTAAATCCGATACTCGGCATCGAAGATCCGCGCACTGACAACCGCATCGACTTCATCGGCGGCATTCGCGGTTTGGAAGAACTGGAAAAGCGCTGTGAGGAGGATTGCGTCGTCGCTTTTAGCATGTATCCGACGACGATGGACGACTTATTGGCAATTGCCGACGCCGGCGAGGTGATGCCGCCGAAGTCGACTTGGTTTGAACCAAAGTTGCGCTCTGGCTTATTCGTACACAAATTATCAGATTAATCTGTGATAGAGATTCCCACAAAGGCGATGTTGACATTTTCGACATTGCCTTTTAGATTTCGCTATATTAACAATTTGATGACAACTTGTGTCTAATGGTTTTATTTCTTACAACATGTGGTATAATGTAGCCAGTATAAAATAAGGAGGATTAAATGAAAAAGACACTATCATTATTACTCGTTTTAGTTTTATTGATGTCTTCGCTCTCGTATGCGGCCGTCGATCAAAAGGCGATTGGCGAGCAGTTAAAGGAACTCGGCGTCATTAAGGGCGATGGTCAAGGCAACTTGCACGAAAACGATAAGTTGACGCGCGAAGAGGCCATTGCGACAGTTATTAGATTGATGGGCAAGGAAAAAGAGGCGCTCGCCACAAAGCTCGAACCGTCGTTTAGCGATGTGCCGAAACAGCACTGGGCAAAGGCCTATTTAGCTTATGCCGAGATAAAGGGCTGGACTAACGGCATCGGCGGCGGCAAGTTTGGCTTGGCGCAAAATGTCACGACGCAACAGTACGTTACATACATGTTGCGCGTACTCGGCTATGGTGACACGCCGTATGACAAATCGATGATCGAATCGGCCAAACTCGGCTTATTGGATGACGTCGTGGCGACTAAGGCGAGCGATTTTATCACGCGCGGTGACGTGTTTGTAATCATGAACAATACGCTCAACACTAAAGTTAAGGATGGCGATCAAGAGTTAGTTTATAAATTGGGCCTTAAAGCGCCATCTGATGAGCCGGCTAAACCGGATCCCAAACCACAACCGCAACCGCAACCGGAACCCCAACCGGAACCCGATACAAAGCCGATTAGCAAGTACGTCAAATCAGTTCAAACGAGTGGTTTGAAACAGATTATTGTCGAGTTTAACGAGGCGTTGAAAAAAGCCGGCGACGAAGACAATTACAAGTTGGACGGCAAGGGTACTGCGAAAATTGACAAAAATTCCAAGTTTGACTTATCCGAAGATAAAAAGACGGTAACGATTACGCTGTCTAAAGCTGCCGAACAGCAAGAGGAAGTTGACTTGACAATAAGCGGATTGTTGCCAAAGCGCCAAAAAATTGAAGACATCGAATTCTTTGACAACGAACCGCCGAAGATTGAAACTGTTAAAGTCGTTGGCGAAAAGGTAATTAAGGTGACTTTCTCAGAATTGATGAATAGCAGTTTGACAAAGAATGAAAACTATACGATAAGGGATGGCAAGGGTGGAAAAATGTACGTTAGAAAGGTCACCGAGGCCGACCACGGCAAATCCGCGTTGATTGAAGTTTTTTCTAAATTGACGTCGCCGGTCGAGGTCGAGGTAGACAACGTACGCGATTACTTCAATTTTAAACCGAAGAGTGAAGATGCAAAATTCGACTTGGTCTTCGAAGAAGATGACGATGCGCCGGAAATGGTCGGCTTTAAAAACGCCTCATTAAATTCAGTTACGTTGATATTTGACGAGGACATTCAGTTTAAGGGCAGCGCTAAAGACGTCTACCACACAAATCGCGGCAATAAGGCGAAGAGCGTAGAAGTCGATGGTGACGAGTTAATTATCAAATTCCCAAAAGACAGCGAATTGCCTCCGGGCACCGCTTATATCTATATTGCAGATGAGAAGATTTGCGACTTTTGGGATAACTTCAACGATGGCAAAATGGTCTGTGAAGTAGAGGTCGAAATCGATAAAAAAAGGCCGGAAGTTACCAGTGTAGACGTTGTGAATCAAAAGAAAATAGTCATTACATTTAACGAGCCAGTCAAAAAGACTTCGCGTTTTAAACTGACACTAGAAAAGAACGGCAGAAGAGTTAGTAATTCGATGTCCTCGTCAATCGACGAAGAAGAACTGACGATTAACTTTGATGAAGAGCTTTTCGGCGATTATCGAATTACTGTAAAAGGCATCGCCGACGAATCAGATAACACGTTAGAAACGCGCAGCTACTCATTTAGCGCCGAAGATAAAACCGGGCCGAATCCCAAGAAGTTCAAGGCGACTGCCTATGAAATCGGTGAAAACTATCAACAAATCATCGTCGATTTTGGCGAAGAGATGAATGAGCAAGACATTACCAACAAAGGGAACTACCAGCTGGGCAAAGAGTTCCTTGAGGACTTAGATGACGTCGACATTACGGCGCTGGACGATGGCAGGAGCGTGCGCATCGTCATTCCGGAAAGCGAATACGACATCAAAGCGTCACAGTTGACTAAGGGCAATCGCTTGCTGGAAGTTGGTCGCATGTCCGATGTCAGCGGCAATCGCATGACTGAATATTCGGTTAAATTAGACGTTAAAAATGGCGATGAAGATGAAATATCAGTAAAAGAAGTTAGACTTGTCAAAGCTGATAAAGTGGAGTTTGTCATCGATGACGTCCTCGAAAAGCCGACCTTTGAACAATTTGTCGTCTACGAAGGCGGTGAGAGAATGGCAGTTGCCGGTAACGATATTTATACCAACAAAGATGGTAAATCAGTCGTCGTGGTAAAATTGGCCGATGACGTCGACACCGATCCGGAAGACGAAGGTTTGACTTATGTCGTGCGTTCGGCCAAAGACTTAAAAGACGATGGGTACGAGCCAAGCTATAACCGCTTTGGTCAAAGACTGGGCAGCGCCGGTGGCGACGTGATCGATAAATGTGCGCCGGTAGTTGAAAAAGTGGTTTATGTCGACGAAACTGAAATTAGAGTTTTCTTCAGCGAAAAATTGGATGACAATTATATTTCCAACAAAGGACACAATGGTTTTTCAGTATCTGATGGCAGCTTGGAAGACGCTACGCTCGACGACGCCAACAGCAGGGTCATCGTCATTACTGGTGAAGATTTTAATAAAAATACGAATGTTTACTATGACGATTCCGACATTTACGATCGACAAGGCAATGAACTAAAGTCATTTGACTATACGGAGAAATTGTCAGTTGACTAATTGCTAACCGATTAGATTAAAAACATGTGATATTCTGATAAAGTTTATCACATGTTTTATTTTTTTTGGTATACTGTCAGTTAGGAGGTATCAGATGAAAAGAGCATTTACATTGCTGACCGTTTTATTACTCAGTTTACAGATGGTTGGTGCAGAGGCTTTGCCGTTTTATTTGGCAGTTGATCAAATGGACGTCTACGCTGAAAACGCCCTAAGTCGTCAAATTGACAGTGCGGCTTTGCAAGAGGCGGTGACGTCGCAAAACGATTTAAAACAATTGCGCGGTGTTATGAAACGCTATAATATTAAGCAGAGCAACAATTACCAATTGAAGTTTGACATTTTACAAAACACCACTTTAGAGAAGACCGAAATAGGCAATCAATTAAAAAATTACGGTTATCGAATTGCCGAGAATGCAAATTTTCTAGGTGCTAGAAAACTCTATTTGGGCGCGCTTTCAGCAAAGCTCGACTGCGAGTTGCAACAGCTTAAGTTCGACCACCACAAGCGACGCTTTGCGCAAGACGAAGTTCGCTATCAAAGCGGTACGATTTCGGAGCTGGACTTTCTATTGGCACAGCAAAAGTTTTTGTTACAACAGCAGGCGCTGGCAGCAGCCGAGCTGGAGCGCGAAAAAATGTACGAAAAGCTGAAGGCGATGCTCAATTGTGATGTTGAGGTGTTGCCCGAACAGCCGCGCCTGACGCCATTGCTCGATTTACAGCACTATGTGGCGTTGACTAAACATCGCTTTGACCTAATAGGACCACGATTAAAAATAAAAATGATCGACCTCGAATTGCCCTATTACGACGAGCCAAAGTATTTGAGGCGCAGTGATATATTAGAAGATTACGAAGCGCTATCGCGCGACAGGCGGCAGTTTGCCTTAGAACTGGATCAGAGCGGTTACGCCGTAAAAAAAGAAATTGAAAATGCCTATATCGACGTAAAGCAAACGATGCTCGATTTAGACACTTTGGATAAAAAGCGCACAGATGTTAGACTGAGATGGCAACAACTTCAAGAGTTATACAATCAAGGGATGATTGCCGAGGACAAACTCGACGAAATAAGTGAAGCCTATAAAAAACTCGACAATGGTTATCAGTTGATGGTCGTCGGTTTAAACAACAAGCGAATCGCTTTGGCAATGGCGACTTCAGTTGGACCGGCATACGAATAAAGGGGTGTCAAATGAAAAGAATAATCGCAACAGCATTGATGATAAGTTGTCTTATTTCGGCAGCATATGCGACAGATTTAAAGCAGACGTCTACCGTCCAGCGATTTGACAGTTTGGCGGCGTTAATAGAGTTTGCGCGGCAAAATGACATAGCTGATAAGGTGAGCGACGTCACGATAGAAAAAATGGAAATCGATCAGAGCGATGCCTATAAACAGAGCACTTACTATGTGCATGAAGGCGACGAGCGCAATGAAGTGCTGAGGGAATATCGTTTAAGTGTATTAAAGCCGGCGCGTGCTGATAAGGCGCTTAAAAAGGCGAAGTTACTACAGTTAAAGCAACGCGATCAGCTATACGTTGACGTTGAAAATGCCGTATCGGGCTACGTTTTGGCAAAAACTGCCCTAGACGTCCAACAAAAGGCAATTGAGTTGCAGCAAAAGAAAGTCGATGCCATGGCGCTCAAACTGGATTTGGGATTAGTCGTACCGCTCGACTTAATTGAAGCGGAGAGCGAATTGGCGCAAGCTAAATTAAATGTACTAGATTATAAAAATGACGTCGCCGACAAATTGTTGCAGATTAAGAAGGTGGTAGGCGCTGATTTTAACGCCGACATCGCCGTACCTTATCAGCTACAATTGGCATCCGAACAGGTTGAAGACATCGCTCAAAATATTGACGCATACGTCGCACGCCGTATCGACGTTATTACTGCGAAGGACAATCTGGAGGTCGAGCAGGGGCTGTTTGATATCGTCGCCCAATATTTTCCGAAAAATTTAAAGCAATACAAGGAAACGGCTTTGCAGCTTCTCAAGGCGCAAAACGCCTACGACAAAGCACTTAAAAATGCGCGCATTGACATACAGGCAGCCTATGATCAATTGCAAATAGACTATAAAAATTATCAAATCGCTGAGGAGATAGTCAATATTACCAAGCGGCAGTATGAAAGCGATCAAAAAAAGTTGGAATTGGGCGTGATATCCGATTTAGATTTGGCGGTTTCGGCACAGAATCTTTTGCAGCGTCAACTCGATGTCGCGCGCAAAATACACACTTACAATGCGGCAAAACGAAGTTACTTATTGAACTTAAAGCTATATAAAGTGAATATTGCGCCGGTCGAGTACGACGCCGCTGACTACTTTGAAGTCAACGGCGAGCGCATTGAGCGAAACGGAACAGAGGATTGACGTTAAGAGCCCGGAAAAGCGATTCCGGACTTTATCTTTGTTGTCATTCCTCATTCAAAAACGCCACCGCGCCGCCAATTAAAGCTTTAATGCCGGTTTTCATAACGTCTTCGTCGACGTTTAAGTAGGGACTGTGCAAATTTGTAGCGCCGCGGTTTTTGGCAGAGTCCATGCCCGCCCAAAAGTAAACTGAAGGGATGCGCTTTGTAAAGGCCGAAAAGTCTTCGCCGGCGGCCGCCGGTTTATCGGCAACGATTACGTTTTCTTCACCTAAGGCCGCCTTAAACGCAGTGGTCATCAGCGCCGTCAACGCCGGGTCGTTATCGGTCGTTTGATAGCCTTTGACGTATTCGACCGCGACGTCGCATTGGAACGCCTGACCGATGCCGGCGCAGATTTCTTCGATGCGGCGCGGCACAAAGTCGTCTAGTTTGTCGTCGAATATGCGTACAGTGCCTTCCATGTCGACTTCTTCCGGCAGTACGTTGTAGCGAATGCCGCCGTTGATTTTAGAAATGGTGACGACGGCGCTGTCCAGCGGGCCGACGTTGCGGCTGACGACAGTCTGCAAACTGGTAATAATCTGTCCGGCGCAGGCAATTGCGTCAATGCCCTCTTGCGGCGCCGAACCGTGCGCCGCTTTGCCGCGTATTTTAATGTAAAAGCGATTTGATTGCGCCATCATCACGCCCGGTTTAAGCGACACTTTACCAACAGGTATATCGTTCCAGACGTGCAGTGCCATGGCGGCGTCGACAGGGGGATTTTGCAGCACGCCATCATCGATCATATACTGTGCGCCGCCCGTCGGGTTGCCCTCTTCGGCCGGCTGAAAGCACAGTTTTACAGTGCCCTTAAAGTATTCCCTTAGCTGCATTAGAATTTTGGCGACGCCTAACAGCGTAGCAGTGTGAACGTCGTGGCCACAGGCGTGCATCACGCCGCTGTTTTGCGATTTAAAGGGCAGCTCGGTCTGTTCGACAATTGGCAGGGCGTCGATGTCGGCGCGCAGTAGAATGACTTTGCCGGGGGCAGAGCCGTCGATTGTCGCCGTAACGCCGTAGCCGCCGACGTTTTCGCGCGGTTTTAAACCCAATTCGCGCAGCTTTCCGGCAATTAAGCTACTGGTTCTGACTTCTTTATAACTCAGTTCCGGATGGGCGTGTATATCGCGACGGATTGCCACGATTTCTTGCCAGTAGTGTTCAATTAGTGCATCTATTCGTTTGATCATCGTAATAACTCCTTTTTCATTCCGTTGGTTATCTACCCTTTTTCGCGGCTGTATATCATCATTTCGCCTTTTTACGCCTATTATATTATGTTATAATAGTTTTAGAACCGACAGAGGTTTTTCATTTCGACGTTACTGGAATCATTCGGGTGCATCCTTGGGAACGACTTTTGCAAAGTGACACGAAAGCGCTAGTAGGGCAATCTCGATTTTGTATAAATCTCGCTTTTCGTACAAATCAACTTGATGACAGACGTAAAATAATGTATGATGAATCAAGTAACTTAAATATAAGTATTGAGGGGATGCGCGTCTAGAGAGCTCGTCTTTAATGGGATATTAGTTTCAGCCATCTTATTATTGCGGCGAACGGTTAGCGGAGTAACCATGAGCAAAAAAAATCACATAAAAAAATCAAAAAATAAATATCGTGCATCATCCGGCGTCAGTGAAAGTGCCGTCAGAACATTTTTTGTTCGCGCCATTGCAGTTTGGTTGTTTGTGTTGCCTCTAATTGTTCACATAAAGAAAGTTATTGTGCCGCCGCAAATGCAGGACCTTTATTTAACTGGTGAAATGTATGAATTCTTCGCCTATTACAAAGCAGTCTGGCTGTGGGCGGGGGCAATTGTGTTCTTTATCAGCGCAGTTGTTTTTAAACTTAAATATAAAATCAGTTTTAAACCGAACAAGAGAATTGGGGCGCTAATCGCGTTTGCGGTCGCTGTCCTTTTATCGTTTTTGTTTTCCAATTATAAGGACGTCGCCTGGATTGGCTATTTAGATCGCTATGAGGGAACGCTCAGCTGGCTCAGTTATTGCATAGCGGCCTATGCCGTGTGTACTTTTTCTAATAGTAGAGAACACAACATTACACTTGTCAAAGGCATCGTGCTATCGGCTGGTGTCGTCGGCGCAATTGGTACGTTCCAGTTCTTAAAAATGGACTTCTTTAAGACGGAATTTGCCAAAATGCTTATGCTCGGCAAATTCTATGCCCAAATGGGGAGCATGCTGAACTTTACTTTTGAAGAAGGACGAACTTACACGACACTTTATAACCCCAACTATGTCGGTAGTTTTGCAGTAATGACCTTGCCGTTGGCCTACTATATGTTGAAAGCGTCAAAAAATATTATTTGTCGTGTGCTTTACGCGTTAATTGGCTTAGTGTTGATTTTGTCGTTAATTGGATCAAAGTCAACCGGTGGATTAATCGCGCTCTTGGTGACGATAGCGCTCTACACGTTTTACATCGTCTATAAATTTTCTCGCAACAGAGACAAAAAAACGAAATTCGGTATGGTTGCGCTGTTTTTAGTTGTAGTGGCGGCGTTGGCCGGCGTGTTGATGGCCAACCCAAAAGTCCAAGCGGCGTTTAAACACAGTGGCAATACCAGATTGGGCATTGGTGAGGCCGAGTTGAAAGACAATGTGATTACACTTTCGTTTAATGGCGCCGGTAAGGTTGCCATCGAAAACTTCCCTGAAGGCATTGTCATAAAAAAGGACGGCCAGATTGTCGAACCGCTTGGCTCATCGAAGGGGTTTATCTACTATAGCGTTGAAGGCGCCAAGCATACGCTGTACATACGGGTTCAAAAAAATAGCGAGAAAACTAAAAACCACATAAAAGAAATCATCGTAAGCGACAAAAAAGACATGAATACGATTTACAAGTTTGTCGTTTACTACGCTGAGGACGCTTATTATATTGGCAAGCGAAAAATTGAAAGCGAAGATTTTGCGGTTGCCGTCAATAACGTCATAAAGAACGAAAAGATTTTTTCGTTTCGCGGTTTTATTTGGAATAGAACTTTGCCCTTAATCGCCGACAGTTTTGCAGTAGGTAAGGGGGCGGATACATTCGCCGTCGTCTATCCGCAAATTGATCCGATTGGCAGGATTGGCATATACCAAGGCAATCCGTTGATGATTGTCGACAAGGCGCACAGTTTGTTTTTATCCTTGCTGCTGAGCTTTGGTGCACTTGGCTTTGCGGCTTATTTAGCCTTGATTGTCTTAAATTTCGCGAACAAGAACATTTACTTTATACTGTCGCTGGTCGGATTTTTAACTGCGGGTGTCGTCAACGATAGCATTATCGTTCTCGAACTGATCGTTTTTATCATGGCCGGCATGTACCAAAGTCGATTGAAGGTCAATACTGATGACGCGTTGGTAGAAAATGGCTAGGGGCGACGTCATCGGCCAAGCGGCGTTAGTATCAATTGTAATGCCATTGTATAATTGCGAAAAATACATCGTTGAAACGTTGCAAAGCGTCAAAAATCAAACGCATCAAAACTATCAAGTAATATTGATCGACGATTGTTCGCTCGATGCGACAAATAAAATAGTAACTGATTTTATTGCCGGTGACGAACGTTTTAAGCTTTATAAAAACGAGCAGAATTGCGGTGTGGCGCGCTCGCGCAACAGGGGATTTGACTTGGCTACAGGCGAATATATCGCCTTGTTGGACGCCGACGACATCTGGCTCGACACTAAACTAGAGCGTCAGTTGCAGCAGATGCTCTCGGTTGGAGCCGATGTCAGCTATACCTCTTATCGCTTTATATCGGATAGTTCAGATTTGATTGATAAAATCTATCACACCAAAAAAGGTCGTGCTGAATATCGCGATTTATTAAAGGAAAACTTTATCGGTTGCTCCACTTCAATGTTCAGACGAACATTGGCCGATAATTACAAGATGGATCCAGCAGCTTATCACGAGGATTACTATTTTTGGTTGACCCTGATTAAGACGGGGTGCCTATTTAGCGGCATTGACGAAGTTCTGGTGCATTACAGACTGGCCGATGGTGGGCGCTCTAAAGACAAGTTTCGCGCCCTTTATAAGCGCTATGAAATATTGCATAAATTGGAAGGGTTGAGCGTTATTAAAACGCTTTATTTCCTGTTGATTTACGGCGTCAATGGTTTAAAAAAGCATTGGCGGTTTATGATTGATTAGAAAAATCGGTGGTATTTTTCTGCTTTATCGTAAATCATGCGGGTTTTGTTTAGGCGAATTTCTATGGAAGAAAAATTATTTGATAAGATAAAGCGCGTCAGATTTGTAGACATTGGCCACATTTTTTTGTTTTTAGTGGCTTTTCCTCTGTCCTTAATATATCGTCGCATGCGCCCTGATCTTTGGCTGTTTTGCGAATATGAAGAAGAGGCCAGCGACAACGCTTATTTTCTGTATCGCCATGTCAGAGAAAAACACTGTGCGGTCGATGCCGTCTACGCTATTAAGCGCCATTCAAACGATTATAAAAAAGTTGCCGCACTCGGCGAAACTGTTCAATACGGTTCGTTTAAACATTGGTTGTTGTATCTGAGCGCACGCGTCAATGTCAGTTCTCATAAGGGCGGTAAACCCAATGCGGCGATTTGTTATGTTTTAGAAGTCATACTCGGTTATAGGAACTTTAGGGCGTTTATTCAGCACGGCGTGATATTAAACGATCTCCCTTACATTTACTATCGCAATTCTAAAATTTCGCTGATGACTTGTACGACGTCATTTGAACACAACGCGTTGACGACGACATATGGTTACGATACTTCAAATGTTAGAATAACCGGACTGTGTCGTTTTGATGCATTGATGCAGGCGCACTCTGATGGATGTGTCTTGGTTGCACCTACTTGGCGCCACGCGCTGAAAAATTGTACGGCGCGCGATTTTCAAAATTCGGCCTATTACCGTTGTTGGCAGAGCTTTTTAAGCAGTAAAGCGCTCGCCCGTCTACTTGAGCAACACGATAGGAAGTTAAAATTCTTAGTTCATCGAAATATGCGTGCGTTTTCTGATGCCTTTAAAGTAAAACATCGGAATATAGAAATTTTGCAATGGGATGACGTTTCGGTTTCACAGTTGATTGCTACGGCTGGTATGTGTATCACCGATTACTCCAGCATCAGCATTGACATTGCATATATGAAACGGCCGATAATTTACTATATGTTCGACGAAGAGCAGTTTAGGCAAACGCATTTACAGCCGAGCAATTTTAGTTATCGAAATGATGGCTTGGGTGAAGTCGTCACCACGGAACGAGATTTAATTTCCAAATTGAAGGTTGTGCTTGAAAAAAATATGGCCATGCCGGATGAGTATTTAAAAAGACATTCCAATTTTTTTTATTATTGCGATGCCGATAATTGTTTGAGGACGTATTTGGCAATTAGAGAAAAGTTGTGTGAGGATTAACGATGCAATTATTGATAAGATATTATAAAAACTTTTTCAGATATAAAGAGCTCAGCGTATTACTGGTCAAGAATAATATAAAATTAAAGTACAGGCGAAGTTTCTTGGGTTATATTTGGACGATATTGAGTCCACTTATGACGATGATTATTTTGACGATTGTCTTTAGTCAAATGTTCGAACGCGGCATCCCCAATTACCCGGTGTATTTAATATGTGGCAATATACTATTTAGCTTTATGCGCGAGGCGACGACACACTCGATGATGTCCATTATCAACAATGCACCGCTCATAAAAAAAGTCTATGTGCCAAAGTACATATTTACCTATACGACGATAACGAGCGATTTTGTCAATTTAATTTTGTCGTTTGGCGCGTTGATAATCGTTATGATAGCCACTAAAACGGCGGTTAATTTTTATACGCTTTTATTGATTATTCCGGTACTCGAATTATATGTTTTCGTCATTGGCATAGGACTACTATTGGCGCAAGCGGTCGTTTTCTTTAGGGATATTTATCACATTTGGCGTGTCGTCTTAATGGCTTGGATGTATTTGACACCACTTTTTTACGACGTTTCAATGTTGCCTGAAAACGTCGCATTTTTCATTAAGAACTTCAACCCGATGTACATTTACATTACACAATTTAGAGATTTTGTGATGTTGTCGAAGATGACAGATGTAAGGTTGATTGTCGTCGGCGGTTTAATATCGCTTGCCTCAATCGCACTGGGGGTCTGGGTGTTTAGTTTGTCAAAGGATAAATTTATTCTCTACATCTAACTTGTTTGCAGTTTGGAGGTGTTACCTTGAAACGAGGTAATGTTGTCGAAGTAAAAAACGCAACGGTTCGCTTTAACATGGCGACCGAAAGAATTGATAATTTAAAAGAGTACTTTATTAAGATGATAAAGCGAGATTTAATGTTTCAAGAACACTTGGCATTAAAAAATGTGAGTTTGGAAGTGAAAAAAGGTGAGTCTTTGGGGTTGATTGGCAACAACGGCGCTGGAAAGTCGACCTTGCTGAAGATGATTTGTAAGGTGTTAAAACCCTATAGGGGGTCGGTTGAAACCAAGGGTTTGATTTCCCCCATGATAGAGCTCGGTGCTGGCTTTAACGGCGCTTTGACCGGTCGTGAAAACATTTATTTAAATGGTTATATTTTGGGCCATTCCAAACAGCTGTTAGATGACTATTTTGAGCGCATTGTCGATTTTGCCGAAATACGGAAGTACTTGGATATGCCTCTTAAAAATTATTCTTCTGGTATGAAGGCGCGTTTGGGCTTTGCCGTTTCGACGGTGGTGAAGCCGGATATTTTGATTGTCGACGAAGTGCTGTCGGTTGGCGATCGAAATTTTCAGAATAAGTGCGTAAATAGAATGGATGAGTTGCTTAAAGGCGGAACCACCTTGTTGTTTGTGTCGCACAATATGAACATGATTAAGAAAATGTGCAAAAATGTCATTTGGCTGGAGTCTGGCGACATCGTCATGAATGGCCCGGCTGAAGAAGTGGTTGCAGAGTATATTCGGGTGCAAGATGAACGCCGCAAGTAAAACGTTTTAATGACGAAATAATTCAGCCATTTTCTATTGTGGAGATATTATTAAAGAGGTAGTTTTGACGGATAAAAATGATACTCGGGAAAAATTTAATATGAGAAGTTTTTTGAACAAGAGCATTAGTTTAAAGTTGATTGAAATAACGCTCTACGAAGTCATCTTTTTTGTTTCGTACTATGTTGCGCTAAGACTTGATTTGTTTTCTGGCTACGAAGCCAGAAACTATGTCGCTTTTTATCGCACCATTCCCTTTGTGATGTTGCTCGCCGGCGCGTTCATCGTCTTTATCGGCATGCTGAGGACGGTCAATAAGACAAAGTATGAGAATGTCATATTAATCATCACTACTGTCATTACAATTAATACTATCTATATGGCAATTGCCTTTTTGGGGCGCGAATTCGCCATACCGAGGACTGTCTTGTTGCTCGGCGCCATCATTCAATTCGCCTTGTTTATCATTGTCAAATTTTTGTTGATTGCGTTGATTAAAAGTATTAAACCTCAACGCGATATTATTTTATTGTGCCGCGCGGACTACAAGGAAACACTAGTTGTTAAGGTTCTCGAAAGTCACGTTTACAAGGAGCGCCTAACTTATTGTATCGATCCATTTAAATGTGTAGAATATATGGATTATGTAGCCAATTGCGACAAAGTATACATAGCAGACAATTTAGATGGTGAATTTAAGTCCAAAGTCGTATCCTATTGCATTAGTCGAAACAAGTCGCTTTACATGGTGCCGAAGACTTTTGAAATTGCTGTTTTTAACTCAAATCTAATTCAATTGTCTGACTTGCCGGTATTTAAAGTGGACAGCTTAGTGCTTTCTGAAGAAAAAGTATTAGCTAAGAACATTATTGATTTTCTGTTTTCATCGATTGGCTTGGTTATACTGTCGCCATTCATGCTCATTGTGGCATTGATATTGTTAATAGCTCAGGGGCGACCCATTTTATATACGCAGGAACGCGTTACTAAAGATAATAAAATTTTTAAACTATATAAATTTAGAACGATGTACAATGACGCCGAAGTTGTCACTGGTCCAGTTTGGGCGAGTAAGGATGATCCGCGCGTTACCAAAGTTGGCAAGTTTTTGCGTCGCTACTGGATAGATGAATTGCCGCAGCTAATTAACGTTGTCAAAGGCGACATGTCGCTCGTAGGTCCCAGGCCGGAACGGCCGGTTTTTATAGAGGAGTTTTCCAAAGAAATCCCCGATTTTCGTTATCGACTTTCCGTAAAGGCCGGAGTGACCGGTTTAGCACAGGTACTTGGTCGCTATGCGACAACACCTGATTTAAAGATTAAATACGACTTGCTCTACATAAAAAAAGCCGGTGTTGTCTTTGATTTTAAAATTATTTTGGAAACTGTGAAGAAAATTATCATCGGCACATTGACGCGCGATAAAACTAAACAGTTCGATTACAAGAGCGCGCTGGCACAAGAAGGTTATTGTGAAGAAGTGAAAGACGGCATTACATACTACAAAAAATGCGAGATGGAAAGCCAAGATTCAGAATCCTGAGCATTAACTGTAAATTGGTCTATTGCGGCGCCGCTGTTTTATGAGCTGACGGCTCATAAAGTGGTAATTTAGCGGAATTTAAATCGGTTTTATGATTGCAACTTTATTTTAATTTTGGTATAATGGGGCTGGTTTATACATAGGCGAATCAACAGTATTTTAGCGTTTTCTTAGGCCAAAGCGTCGAATGCGCTGGCCGCTATCCAAATACTATCATTAATAAAATTGCGATTTTGGTGGTTGTTGTAAAAGATAAAAAGATAAATTCTATGCCCAAAGTTAGCGTTGCCGTCATTTCTTATAATCAAGAAAAGTATATTAGAAAGGCAGTTGAGAGCATCTTAGCTCAAAACACTGTTTTTGATGTACAAATCGTCATTGGCGATGACTGTTCTACAGATGGTACGCAGCAGATTCTGTTGGAACTTGATCGAGCGTATCCGGGACGCCTACAGTTGGTGTTCAATTCTAAAAACCTCGGCATAAGTGAAAACGCGTATAATGTTAGACGGCTGTGTAAAGGTGAGTACTTAGCACTTTTAGACGGCGATAACTATTGGTTGGACGATGATAAACTGCAAAGGCAAGTTGACTTTTTGGATCGACATCCTGAATACATAGGCTGTGCTCACGATATAGAGGTCGTTGATAAAAATGGAAAGCCCTACTTAGGTCCGTACTACGCTTTGCATAAAAAGGGGAAAGTTTGCACTTTAAAAGATATCGAGCAGGGCTACCTACCGGGCCAAATTGGTACTTGGGTCTTTAAAAATATTTTTAAAGATATGACTGAGGTGCAGTTGGCGGCCTATCGCAATTGTAATTCGGTGGGCGACTCCAAGCTGGCAATGGTATTGGCGCTCTACGGCGACATCTACATTTACGATCAAAAAATGAGCGCCTTGAGAATGATTACAGATGAAACTTCATTTAGTTCGCATTCTTACAATAGCAATTTGTCACTCGATTATCTCGATTGGTTAGAGGCCAGAGAGCGGCTCGCCAAAGAGGCGTTTTCCAGAACGGTCGATTATCGCATTATGCGCTACGATATCTTTTATCACAGCGTCGTGTTAGTAGTCAAACGGTTTGACAGAGCCAATTGGCAGATTTATTTAAAGGTGCGCAAGCGCTTGAAACAACTCAAGTTTAAACATTTATATGTTCTGAAAAGAGGATTAGTGAGAGCATTTGAAATCTTGGTCAAGAGAGGTTGTTGTGAATAGGAGTTTAAGATTAGAAAGAGTACCAAAAGATCCCGAGGTGCGTTTAAAAAGGGAGTTCGAACACTTTCAGGCTCTGGGATATGAAGTAAGCGTTGACAGTGGCGGCAATCGCTATATTTATTTGGAGAACAATCCGCAGAGCAAGCCTTTGGTCAGCGTCAGCATGACGGCATTTAATCATCAAAAGTACATTAGACAGGCCTTAAATAGCATTTTAGTACAAGAGGTAAATTTTGATTATGAGATCGTCATAGCAGAAGATGGTTCCGCTGATTTTACGCGACAGATCATTTTAGAGTTTGCTGAAAAATACCCCGACATTATAAAGCCCGTCATTTATGAACACAATGTTGGCATGAAACAAAACTATCTAAATATTAGAGGTCTTTGCAAAGGTAAATATCGCTGTTCGCTAGAGGGCGATGACTTTTGGTTGACACGCGATAGAATGGCCTGGCAAGTTGATTTTTTAGACAGCCATCCGGACTATATCGCGATAGGTGCGCAACTGTACACGCTTACCGAAAAAAATAGGTTGCGCTCAAATCCCTTTGAAAGCACCTATGTCAAAGGTGACCATTACGATCTCAAAGACGTCGAAGCGTGGTTGTTGCCGGCGCATACGTCGACCGTGATGTATCGCAATATATATAAAGATCTAGATCAGGATTTCCTAAAGCGCTTTGCCGATTTACCGGTGGTGGGCGACAGAAAGACGTCAATGCTGTTGGCGATGAACGGCAAGTTTTACATTGGCGATCGACACATTGCGGCCAGGCGCATTATTACGACTTCTTCGACCAGCTATTATGCAGTCGCCAAGATGAAAAATATGTATTATACGATGTTTGACTGGACGAAAAAAATGGAAGAGTTCGTCTTGGTTGAATTGAATCATCAACTAGATTATTCTGAAGCCAGATTTGACTTTTGGAATCGCGCGTTCTGGCATTTTGTAAACTTGCCCTGCGGCATGCATTACCGGACGCTGAAGGCGATTTTAAAAGAGGCCGACAGCAAACCACGTTATATTTTTTCAGCTTTTTCAATCGTTTTAAAATGGCTTAAAAAGGTCTATACTGTGAAGGGACACTCAAAGCTTAAAGTTACTGCAAATATCTTTAAAAAAGTGTTTGCCTTGCCAAATCGCGTAAAGCGGTTTGCCGAGATCAATGGCAGAATGGACAAGAGTGTTAAGGTAGATAAATTTGTTTAGTTTTGTTTGATTTAAAATGTAGTGTAATTAGTCTTAGTATGTAATGGAGCGTATAGAAATGAAAGTTATGAACAGTTATATTGCGGGCGTCAAAATTATTGACATTCAACAAGTACATGAAGCCAGAGGGTGGGCCAGAAACATATTTAACATCAATAGATTGAGGAGTAATGGCGAATACCCCAATTTTCGATACAGTTACGATATGTGGTTTGATAAGGCCAATACTTACCGCGGATGCTATTTTCAACGCGAGCCGATGGATTATGAAATGCTAGTATACTGTCCAAAGGGAAAAATGCTGATTGTATCAGTAGACATTAGACCGCTCTCAAAGACTTATAAAAAGTATTCGGTTATCGAAGTCTCTGCGGACAATATGAGGCAAGTCTACACTAAAAGGGGCTTTGCACATTCATTTATTTCATTGGAAGACGATACATATGTCATTATGAAGTCGGATATACACATAACTGATTTGAAGTACCATACAGTATTTAACTTCTGGCAAACTTGTGAAATAAAAAATAGCTTTGATCAATTTGGTATTGCTGCAGACGAGTTAATTATTTCGGCGGAAGACTTAATGGCGCCGCCGCTCTATAAAATAGAGGGCTTTTTAGAGGCCGATGAAGAAGACGATGAAGACACAGTAGACGGCAGTTTGATCGACGAAAACTATACGGTGTAGTCTTTGGATTAAGAGGAAAGATATGAATATAAGTTTAAAGCGGATTACGGAAGACGATTTAGAAATATTAATGCATTGGCGGATGCGTCCCGACATCAGCAAACACATGATGACGGACGTTACGCTTACTATGGATATGCAGCGCAAGTGGTTTGCCAAATATCAGGCGAGCGACGACGAAATACGTTGGATTGTAAACGTCGACGGCGTTCAAGTCGGATCGATTTATTTGATAGACATTAATCAGCGACACAAAAGGGCAGAAATTGGCGTCTATATCGCAGAAAAAAAATATCGTAGTTTAAACCTATTGTTGACGATTCATTGGAATTTATTTGATTGGATTTTCAACGAAACGGAATTACATAGAATATATGGCCTAATTATGGAAGGCAACGAGGGCATGATTCGCTTTAATATTGCCAATGGTCACCAGATTGAAGGCAAGATGATTGACCACATTTACAAGAATGGCAAATACTATGATTTAAACATTGTGGGTTTAACAAAGCAGCGTTGGCAAGAATTTAGAGAAACGGTTACTTATCAGAAGTGCGAGGTAGAATAGCGTGACAAACAGACAAAAATATGATAAAATTTTCAATGATTTATTTAAAAACACGGGCAAAGAATTAAATCCCGACTTTACATTTGAGGCCATTGAAGAATGGGATTCACTCTTGCACATGGAGCTGATTTCGCAGCTTGAGGAGCAATTTGACATCATGTTCGAAACGATGGATATTTTACAGTACGGCTCTTATGAAAACGGCATCAAGATTTTACAGAAATACGGTGTTGACATACAATGATTTTATTAGATAAAGTCGCCATCGTCACGGGCGCAGCAAAGGGCATAGGACTTGCGATTGCCGAAAGTTTATTGGCGGAAGGCGCAATCGTCTATCCGCTGGACATGGCGGATTTGCCGGATGGCTACAATCCGCAGTTGGCGGGAAATTATATACAGGGCGACATCACGGATACTGCCTTTGTCAAGCAGGCGGTGCTCAGTGCCAAAAAGAGAGCGGGTAAAATTGATATCTTGGTCAACAATGCCGGTTTGGTATCTTACGAGCCGTTTTCAATGGCCGCAAAGGAAAGCGTTAAAAAGATGTTTGAGGTCAATGTCTTGGCAAATATTGAACTGACGCAATACGTTTCGCGCGTCATGAAAAGACAGGGCGGTGGCTCAATAATAAACATGGCGAGTATCGTCGGTCTGCGCGGGCAATCCGGCCAAGCCGTCTACGCCGCCAGTAAGGGCGCGTTGATTTCTTTGACCTATTCCTTGGCAAAAGAATTGGCAAAAGACAATATTAGAGTCAATGCACTCGCTCCGGGAATGGTTGGCACCGAGCGCTTAAAGCGCGAAATGGCAGGCCGCTTTGATGGCAGGGTAGATGATATCGGTCTGAATAGAATGGCGGAGCCTCGGGAAATTGCCGACGTTTGCGTATTTTTAGCTTCCGATAAATCGACTTATCTAACTGGTCAAGTGATTGGTTTAGATGGATGTTTAAAAATATAATTTAACGTGAGGACATTAATATGTTTTTAAATATAGACAAACACGATAAAGCTGCTATAGCCTTACAAGAAGTTAATGGAGACAGTGTTACTTATGCTGAATTAACTGAGATCGTCGCCGATTTGGCTGCGCATCTCGAACCGCGCGCCGTGGTATTCGTCCTCGGCGACAACGACATTGCAACCGTCGTAGCCTATCTTTCTCTTATTGAGAACAAACAAGTGCCGCTGTTGATTTCAAAAGATACAAGTGATGAATTATTAAATATTCTAGACGACGAGTATCAACCGGCTTATTATTTCCTTCCCAAGCAATTAAGTGATAAAATTTCAAATATGACCGATGCGGAAACGGTATTATCATACAGAGATTGTGATATACTGCGCACATCTTACGCTAAATATTCAATTAATGATAGTTTGGCGTTTTTGTTATCGACTTCGGGTACGACGGGAAGGCCGAAACTGGTGCGTCACGAACTGAAAAATTTACAAAAGAGCGCCGAAAATGTCGCAAAGAGCTTTAATATTACAGCGCAGGAGCGACCGCTATTGGAGCTACCGCTCTATTATACAATGGGGCTGAACGTCTTAAATGCGCATTTGCTCGTCGGCGCCTGCGGCGTCTTGACAAAGGCCAATTTAATGTCGCTCGATTTTTATCAGCAGCTCGACGGCGAACGCATAACCAGTTATGTCGGCGTACCTTACAGTTATCAAATTTTTGATAAGCTGCGCTTTACCAGAAATAAATTGCCACATTTAAAGAGGCTCTACGTCGGCGGCGGCAAATTGTCAAATGATTTAATACTAAAGTTTGCCAACTGGTGTAAGGACGCCGGCAAAGAGTTTATCTGTTCGTATGGCAAAACGGAGTGCACGGCGCGCATGGCCTATTTGCCGTTTGATCAGGTGTTTGAGCACGTCGGTAGCATTGGCCGGGCAGTGCACGGCGGAGAATTGTTCTTAGCCGATGACGACGGCGTGATTTCCGATCAGATCGGCGAAGGCGAGTTGGTTTACAAGGGCGATAACGTCACCATGGGCTATGCCTACGATCGGCAGGATTTATTAAAGGGCGACGAGTGGCAAGGACTTCACTATACCGGCGATATTGCCAGGCGCGATGCCGCGGGCTATTATTATATAATCGGTCGCATCAATCGATTTGTCAAAATATTTGGTTTGCGCATTAGCTTGGATCAAATTGAAAAATTAATTGAAGATAAATTTAACGTCAATTGCGCTTGTATTGGCAATGATGAAAAGATTCAGATATTTATAGACAACAGTGAAGTATTGGAAACTGCCAAAGATTATCTCGTACAGACGACGGGGGTTATCGGCAAAGTTTTTGAAATGCGATATATTGCCTCAATTCCAACCAGTGCAGTAGGCAAAATCGACTATAAAGCTTTAAAATCTATTTAGTTTTTCGTTTTAGTTCTGAAAAAAGTAAAGGAGATTAGCAAATGAAAGGTATTATCCTCGCAGGCGGAAGTGGCACCAGACTGTATCCATTAACCAGTGTTATTTCAAAACAAATCTTACCGATTTACGACAAGCCGATGATTTATTATCCATTGTCGACACTACTCTTGGCTGGCATTAGGGACATATTAATAATTTCGACCGAAAGAGATTTGCCTCTATACGAGGAACTTTTGGGCGACGGTTCGCAAATCGGTCTCAATTTGAGCTATGCCGTACAGGAAAAGCCCAATGGTATTGCCGAAGCGTTTATTATCGGCGAAGACTTCATCGGCGATGACAGCGTCTGCTTAATTCTAGGCGATAATGTCTTTTACGGTCGAGACTTTTCAAGTTTTCTCAACAACGCATCTAAAATTGAACAGGGTGGCATCGTCTTTGGTTACTATGTAAACAATCCCAAAGAATTTGGCGTCGTGGAGTTTGATGAAAACAGAAAAGTAATCAATATAGAAGAAAAGCCGCAGGACCCCAAATCGCACTATGCGATACCCGGCTTATACTTTTACGACAATCAAGTCGTCGAAATTGCCAAGACAATTAAGCCTTCAGCGAGGGGCGAACTGGAAATCACTTCGGTCAATAACGAGTATCTGAAAAGGGGACAATTAAACGTGCAACTACTCGGTCGCGGCATGGCATGGCTTGACACCGGAACATTTGACGGCTTGCTCGAAGCCTCTAACTTCGTTCATACGGTACAGCGTCGTACGGGCTTATATGTGTCCTGTATTGAAGAAATTGCCTACTACAAAGGCTTTATCGACAAAGCGCAATTAAAGAAATTGGCAGAAAAATATATTAAATCAGATTATGGCAAGTATTTGATGCAGTTGGCGGAAGATAATATAAGTATACATTAGTAGAGGTGTAAAATGACTAATATTTTAATTACTGGCGGCTGTGGCTTTATCGGCGCCAATTTTGTAAAACATATTCTGGAGAAATATCCGGAATACAACGTCGTCAATCTCGACAAATTGACCTATGCCGGCAATTTGGAAAACTTGGCAGATGTCGAAGACAATGCTCGCTATACCTTTGTCAAAGGCGACATCGTCGATCGAGAAATGTTGGCGGAGCTGTTTAAAAAGTACGACTTTAAGTACGTCGTCAACTTTGCAGCTGAATCACATGTCGACAGAAGTATTGAAGATCCCGAGATATTCCTCAAGACCAACGTGCTGGGCACACACGCCCTGCTCGATACCGCTAAGGCCAGTTGGATGACCGGGAAAGACGAAGTGGGTTTCCCCGTATATAAAGAAGGCGTTAGATTTTTACAAGTGTCGACCGATGAAGTCTACGGTTCTCTGGGTAAGACGGGCATGTTTACAGAACAGACGCCGCTGGCGCCAAATAGTCCTTATTCGGCATCAAAGACGAGCGCCGACCTGTTTGTCAGGGCGTACAACGAAACTTTCCACTTTCCGTCGCTGATTACGCGTTGTTCAAACAACTACGGTCCCTATCAGTTTCCGGAAAAATTAATACCGTTGATGATTGCCAATACGCTGGCCGACAAGGCGTTACCGGTTTACGGCGACGGCATGCAAATCAGAGATTGGCTACACGTTAAAGACCACTGCATTGGCATCGACCTAGTTTTACACGACGGTCGCTTAGGTGAAGTTTATAACATCGGTGGCAATAACGAAAAAGCCAATATTGAAATTGTCAAATTAATCATTAATACTTTGGGAAAATCGGAAGATTTAATCAGCTATGTAAAAGATCGTTTAGGACACGATCGTCGCTATGCAATCGACAATAGCAAGATTGCCAAAGAGTTGGGATTTGAACCGACTTATACATTTGAAGAGGGTATAACTGAGACGATCAATTGGTATTTGGAAAACGAAACTTGGTGGAAAAAAATCATTTCCGGCGAGTATATGGAGTACTATGATAAGATGTACCTCAACAGATAGTAGGGCGAGGAGAACAGATACATGCAAAACAGTATTGAGCAGATTTTAGATTGGGTGGCAGAGCGCAATAAAAATACAAAAGTCAACATCAATAAAATTGCCATGAGCGATTGTGCGAATTGGTTTTTAGATGAAAAAGACGGTTATATTCGCAATCACAACAACAGTTTTTTCCAGATTGCGGGTTTAAGACAGACCGATTTAGAGGGCAATGTCGTCACTGAACAGCCAATTTTATTGCAGTCGGAAATCGGCTATTTGGGCATCTTATGCAAAGACTTTGGCGACGAAACGCATTTTTTAATGCAGGCTAAAATCGAGCCGGGCAATATTAATAAAATTCAATTGTCGCCGACCATTCAAGCCACTAAAAGCAATTTTACGCAAAAGCACGGCGGCCGCAAACCGGCCTATTTAGATTATTTCTTGAACGCGACCGGTAAAGATATCATCGTCGATCAAATTCAGTCCGAACAGTCTTCGCGCTTTTTAGCAAAGCGCAATCGCAACATCATCGTCAAGACGGAAGAAGACGTCGAAGTATTACCCACCCATAAGTGGATGACTTTGCCGCAAATCAAACAATTGATGAAAGTAGAAAATTTAGTGAATATGGATACCAGAACAGTTTTATCCTGCATGCCGTTTTCACTACATGGAAAAGACCACTGGGCAAAGCTGGGATTGCCGCAAGACTATCTTGAAAACACTTGCAATGGCGACGGTTACAATTATTTTCCGACGGTTTACAACAAGGTCAACAACTATAAGATGTTTAACGACATCAATCGACAACTCGTTCCATTGACGGAATTGGAAACTTGGAATATTGAAGGCGATCAAATCGTTCACAGAGAAGAATATCCGTTTAAGGTCATCTTTTGTGAAATTGAAATCGAAGGTCGCGAGGTTACAAAGTGGGCTCAGCCGCTATTTGAAGCAAATGGCATTGCCACGTTTGGCCTGTTGACCTATAAAGAAGCTGGCATTAACAAATTTATCGTCAAGCTGAGACCGGAAGTGGGTTGTTTTGACAAAGTTGAGTTGGGGCCGACAATTCAAAGGGAAGCTGGCGAAAAAGTCGAACCCGACGTCATCGAAAACTTGTTTGACGCCAAGTATAATGCCAATCAAAATGTGATTTTTGACAATATTCTATCCGAAGAAGGCGGTCGCTTTTATCACGAGCAAAATAAGAATATAATCATAGCGCTCGACCCGGACGAAGTGCCTGAATTGCCGAACGACTACATTGCCGTTGATTACAGAAACCTCAACTTAATGGTACAGGTCAACAATTGCTTGAGCATTCAATTGAGAAATCTATTGTCAGTGTGGGAGACAAATTAAATGAAAAAATATAGAATTGGTATCATTGGCACGTCAGAAATTGCATTTAGGCGGTTTTTGCCGGCGCTGCAAAAGAGTGAGCACTGGGAATTTGCCGGCGTCGCCTCAAGAGATATCGCCAAGACGGCCTCTTTTACAGATGCGTTTGGCGGCAGGGGCTATGCCAGTTACGATGAAATTATTGCAGATTCCGACATAGATGCAATTTACTTGCCGCTACCCCCGGCGTTGCATTTTGAATGGGGTAAAAAGGTATTGCAAAGCGGCAAGCATTTGTTTTTGGAAAAGCCGTCGACAATCGCCTATCGAGATACGGCAGAGTTGGTTGAATTGGCAGAAAAAAACGATTTGGCGCTGCGTGAAAACTACATGTTTATCGAGCACGGCCAATTAAAGGTCGTCGACGACATCATAAAAAATAATAAAATTGGTGAAACGAGGTTAATCAGAGCGACCTTTACATTTCCCAAGCGCGCCGCTACAGATTTCCGCTATAATAAAGCGCTGGGCGGCGGCGCATTACTGGACTGCGGCGGCTATCCGATTAAAGTTGTCAGCCATTTCTTGGGCGAGGCAACGGACTGCAAAGCTGCGAAACTGTACTACGACAAAGCATTTGGCGTCGACTTATACGGCAATGCCGTTATGGAGAGCGATTCGATGACAGCTCAAATTGCCTTTGGTATGGACAACTCCTACAAATGCGAGTTAGAAATATACGGCCAACGCGGCTATGTCAAATCGCCGCGCGTTTTCACGGCAAATGTCGATACTGAAGTCGTCTTGGAACTGGAAGAAAACGGTACGAAGCAAACGATTAAAGTTGCGCCGGAAGACCAATTCTATTCCTCTATATTGCGATTTGAGAAGTGTTTAGACGATGCGAGTTTTAGAAAACGCGAGTATCAGGAGTTGCTGTTACAGGCAAAGTTAATTGATCAAGTAATGAAGAAAGGTAGTTGATAATGAAGATAACAGAATTAGATATTGCCGGCGTTAAACTGATTGAGCCGGACTATTTTGAAGATTATCGCGGCTACTACACCGAAAGCTATTCGGCGCGTACGCTTGCAAAATTTGGCATCGATACAAAATTTGTGCAGGATAATCACAGTTATACCATAAAAAAGGGCACGATTAGAGGGATTCACTTTCAAAACAACCCGCATCCGCAGATAAAGCTAGTGCGTTGCGTACGCGGTCGCGTATTGGATGTAGTCGTCGATTTGCGACACGATTCGCCGACCTTTAAGCAGTGGTCAGCTTTGGAATTGACTGCTGAGAATCGCCGACAAATATGGATTCCAAGTGGATTTGGTCACGGCTTTTTGACATTGGAGGACCACTGTGAAATTCAATATAAAGTAAGTGATTTTTACGATCCGACATTAGATAGGGCAATTGCTTGGAACGACCCCGACATTAACGTTGACTGGGGCATCGACAACCCAATTGTTTCGGAAAAAGACATTAAAGCGCCGACGTTGCGCGAAAGCGATGTCAATTTGGATATGAAATTAAATTTATATTAATGGTTAAATTGTTTATGATTTTATAGATAGATATGCCAATGTAATTGATTTTATCTATTATATATAATATAGTAAAAGGCAATGGAAGAAGACTATTAAATTGACTGAATGATTAGGAGGAGAATATGTCAATACAAGTATTAAAACCAAAGTTTCACGTTGAAGAGTGTTTAGCAGAAATCAGAGAGTGTCTGGAAATGGGCTGGACTGGTCTCGGCTTTAAGACAGTTGAATTTGAAGAGAAGTGGAAGGAATACACTGGACACGAAAATGCACACTTTTTAAATTCGGCTACAGCCGGCTTGAACTTGGCCGTAGAAATCTTAAAGCGCGAAAACGGCTGGGCTGATCAGGACGAAATTATTACGACGCCGATGACTTTCGTTTCTACTAACCACGCTATTTTATTGGGCAATATGAAACCGGTATTTGGCGACGTCGATGAGTATTTGTGCTTAGATCCGGTTGACGTCGAGAAAAAAATAACCGACAAGACGAGAGCAGTAATATTTGTCGGTTACGGCGGACGCGTCGGCAAACTAGATAAAGTAATCGAAGTTTGTAAAAAACACAACTTAAAACTCATTCTCGACGCCGCTCATATGTCTGGGACGCGTGTAAACGGCGTATGTCCGGGAACATTTGACGGCGTCGACGTCACAATATATTCGTATCAAGCAGTCAAGAATCTGCCGACGGCCGACAGTGGTATGGTTTGCTTTAAAAATCCCGAGTACGACGCAATTTGCCGCAAGATGACATGGTTGGGTATCGACAAAGACACCTATGCCAGAACGTCATCTAAAGGTACTTATAAGTGGAAGTATGGCGTAGATTATCTCGGTTACAAAGATCACGGCAACTCAGTTATGGCGGCGATTGGTATCGTTCAACTCAAATACCTCGACGAAGACAACGAATTCAGACGTAAAATCGTCAGAATGTACAACAAGGCATTTGAGGGCAACGACAAAATTACAATTATCGACGCACCTTACTTAGACGAGTGTTCATTCCACATCTATGAAATTGCAGTCGAAGACAGAGAAGGTCTATTGTCTGAACTCGCCAAGAACGACATTTATGGCGGCGTTCACTACCGCGATAACACAGAATACAGCTTATACGACTACGCAGCGGGTACCTGCCCGAACTCACATAAAATGTCGCAAAAGATATTGAGTTTGCCATTGCACCTCTATTTGACTGACGAAGACGTTCAGCGCATTATTGATATCGTCACAGAATTTGTCAATCGCTAGAATCTAATAGTTTTAAAGTATGCTGATAGAGCAGCCCGCGCGGGCTGCTTTGTTTTTTGGCGCGGCAGTGGCGCGAAAATGCAAATCTTTGCGCGGTGCCAGGTTGTGACAAACTGTAACACTAAATTTTTGACATATACAAACGCACTGTGATAAAATCATCTTTGAGGCACAATAGTGTGCCTCGTACTAAAAAGCTCAAGGGGTAGTCAATGGCGTTTACAGATTTATTTTTTTTGCTATATTTCATGCCGAGTGTCATTCTGGTACACCTAGTACTGCCCTTAAAATATAAAAATTATTGGTTGTTTTTTTCAAGTATTTTCTTTTATGGCTGGGGTGAACCAAAGTTTGTCTTTGCCATGTTGATTTCGATTGTCCTAAATTATTTATTTGCCCTTGCCATATATAAGACGAGCAAATATAAATACAAGAAAGTATACTTGATTTTGGCGGCGCTGAGCAACTTGGGCCTATTATTCGTATTCAAGTATTTAAACTTCGCCAGCGGTGTCCTTAATTACTTTTTTAGCAGCATAGCTGTGACGAATATCGCCTTGCCAATAGGGATATCGTTCTTTACTTTCCAGGCGCTTTCTTATGTTATAGACGTTTATAGGGGTACCGTAAGGGCGCAAAAAAACCCCTTTAAAATCGGCCTTTATATTGCGATGTTCCCGCAGCTGGTCGCCGGACCAATCGTCAGATATTCTACAATAGAAGAACAAATTGACAACAGGACGCTGAGCATCGATAAAACTGCGGCGGGGCTGTCGCGCTTTATCGTCGGATTGGCAAAGAAAGTGTTGTTGGCGAATAGCTTTTCGGTGGTTGCAGATCGCGCGTTTAATAATTTGTCCGATTTATCCTTTGTAGCTGCTTGGTTGGGCATCTTTGCCTATTGCTTACAACTTTATTTTGATTTTTCCGGCTATTCCGATATGGCAATTGGGCTTGGCAAAATGTTGGGGTTTGAGTTCTTAGAAAATTTCAATTATCCCTTTATTTCTAAATCGGTATCAGAGCTGTGGCGCCGTTGGAATATCTCTTTAGGCGCGTGGTTTAGAGACTACGTTTACTTCCCACTGGGCGGTTCAAGGGTAGAGCGTAAGACCAAGTTGATTTTTAATTTATTTGTCGTATGGTTATTGACGGGAATTTGGCACGGTGCCGATTGGGCGTATATCATTTGGGGCTTGCTCTTCTTTATAGTGATTGCAATTGAAAAGCTAACAAATTTCCCGCGCAACAATCAAAATCAGTTTGTTGGCGGCGCCTACAGAGCATTTGCTTTATTCGTCTTTATGTTTTGTTTCGTGTTTTTTAGAGCGGCAAATTTGACGGATTCACTAATTTATTTAAAAGCGATGTTTTTCCCCAATGTGTTTCATAAGGCGGGTGATTTATTTTATTTCTACAATTTCAGAGTGCTATTTGTCGTCGGCATATTGGCTGCGACGCCAATTTTTATAAGATTGCAGCAACGCCTTGAAGAAAGTGAGTACAGACTCGCATATTGTATAGTCAACAACGTGTTTCTACTGTTATTATTTATCATGTCTATCAGTTCATTGGTGATGAATCAAAATAATCCATTTATCTATTTCAATTTTTAGGAGAGGCAAATGAATCGCGCAAAGACAGGTTTTGTCAGCATATTTTTTATAGTTTTAATCGGTCTGGCAATTTATTCGTTTCCTGTAGTACAGGAGACGATAACGGCATCTTCAGATATTTTTGACACGGCCAATCAAATCGATCAAAATTTGAATCAAGAAATTGCCTTTAGAAATGCGTTCATCAATATTAACGGCTTAATGGCGAAGGGGCTACTATTAAGTGAGTTAAACAATGTTATAAAATTAGAATCCGGGCATTTGATCGAAAAGAACGAGAAAGTAGACTTTGACTGCTATCTAGAAAATTTAAAAGATTTAAGACAATTTGCCAACGACAATGGTGCAGAGCTGTTGTACGTCAGTTTACCGCGTAAAAATATGATGAAAGACGTTAAGATGCCGTTGGATGCCTACGATGCGTCGTTCGATAATATAAAATCGCTCTTTAACACTTTGGAAAGAGCGGGGATTGAATACTTAGATTTAGCCGCGCGAGCGGCGCAAAGCGGCAAGACTTCACAAGAATTGTATTATGCGACAGACCACCATTGGAATTGCGATGGTGCCTTTTGGGCAGTCGTTGAGCTGATGACGTATTTATCGGAAAAATACGATTTCAAAATAGACGAAAAACTGATTGATATAGACAATTATTACAGAGAAACTTTTAAGGATATCATGTTGGGGTCTTACGGAAAAAGAGTAGGCGTGTACTACGGGGGCTTGGACGATATAGAGATTCTCTATCCCAAATTTACTATGGCTGAGGATATAAAATACGATGTCGTTTACAAAGATGTAGTCCGAAAAGGCGGCTTTAAGGCGACGGCATTTGATTATACAAGGGCAAAACCTGGCGATTTGTTTTCTAGTAATGGCTATGCAACTTTTCTAGGCGGAGACTATCATTTAGCTAAAATCAGCAATCCCAATGCGCTGAATGACAAAAAAGTTCTCTGGATTAAAGATTCTTATTCAATGGCAGCACTGCCATTTTTATCACTATATATTAAGGATATAACCATGTTTGATCCGCGCGTTTATCCCGGCTATGCCTTGGAAGATTGCATAAGGGAAGTCGAGCCGGATTACATCTTGATGATGCATACTTATGGTTACGGCTCTGAACGCTATCAAAAATACTTTGAGTATAATCCGAATGACAATCCGATTTACAACAGCTATAATTTTATTTATGACGGTAGAAAGACAATACCAGAATCGAGCGCCAGGGAACTGGACGTGTATTCTAACTTTGCCGAAATTGCCCGAGGTAAAACTGTAAATTTCAGTTTTGATTTTATGAGAATAGAGGGGAAGCGATCAAATGATTTGGATATTGAGTTCTCTTTAGAGTGTGAATTAGAAAATGGCATCACCAAAATAATAGGCGTAAGAAAGCCGGCGTCATATGTCGAGGCCAGTAGTAATAGTAAATATACTTATGCTACGAAGTTGCCGGTCGATGTCAAACGCGTTAAGCGGGCAATTGTCGGTAATCCGCAAGATTCTAGATTACAGTTATCAAATATACGCTTGACAATCGGCAATTATCGCGACGATTTAGAAAGAGATATTTTGCGATATAACGAGAATATGCTATCGCCATTTAGCGCTTGGAATTATACTATTTTACCGAAAAAGGCCAAATTCAACGCGACGATTTTAGCTGAAGCGCTTACGCCGGGTACGGTATACAGCATTAGTGCACAAAAGATTAAAAATATTAACGAGAAAGCTAACCATATAGAGTTTATCCTCAGAAATGGCGATAAGACCGTACTCGATAAAATATATTTTAGTAGCGACATTACAGAGAAACAGCAAAGGGCGTTTTATGTCCCTCGCGAGGCGGAGGGCGCTTATTTAGAGGTTTATCCATCGGTAGAAGGCAATACGTCGCAAAAAGGAGTAGTCATAGAAAAGTTAAAATTAGAAGAGGGACCTATAGCGACGCCTTATCGAGTAACTGACGGCGTTGAATTGCAAGATGTATTTTACCGAGAAAAAATTGAAATTAATGCCGGCGAATCAGAAAATAAAGTGCACTTTTTATTTAATAAACTACAGCCGAACTGCGCCTACCAATTGAGCATAGCAGAAATTAATAAAATCGCCGGCGATGCTAAATATATAACGATTGCCGTCTACGATTCCAACGCAAAGGCGATAACGCAAGTGTATTGTTTAGAGACCGACGTTGCGCAAGCGCACTGTTATATCGATCCGATTAAAGGTGCCGAGCATTCGCGTATTATCATTTATCCGGGACTTATTCACGGGACAAAAGGTAATCGCATAGAATTGTTAAATGTCAAATTAACACAGATTTCACAATAGATGACTTGCTAAAAAACCCGATTGTATGTCCGAACTAGACGTTTCAAATATAAGTGCAAACGCAGTCAACCGCCCCCGGCGTGCACTATCGGGTTCGCGCTTATCACAGGGCAAAACGAGAAACGATGTACAGTGATTTTTCAGAAATTACGGTTTTGCCATCGAATCTCGCTCGATAGCGAGCGGTGAGAATAATTTGAGGGCGACATTATGTTTTTAGGTGTTATGTGTTATAATTGAATGCGTAGAACGCGTTAAAGTGATGAAGTCTTGCTGAATTAAAGGGCATAACAAAGAAACTTTGAAGGCATTTGGTCGTATTTTGTCTAGTGACTGTCGTCAGTTGAATTTGTTGCTTTGTTTAGAAAAACTAAAAAAGTGAGGTAATAATGAATATTTTAGTCGCAGGTGGTTTGGGCTATATCGGTAGCCATACGGTTGTAGAGTTATTGAATGCGGGCCATACGGTGGTCATTGTCGACAATTTAATAAATTCAAAAATTGAAGTGTTGGATAAACTTCAAAAAATTACTGGCGTTAAGTTGCCGTTTTACCAGATTGATGCGACTGATAAAACGGCGCTCGAAAAAGTTTTTCAGAAAAACGCATTTGACGGCGTGATTCACTTTGCCGGTCTAAAGGCAGTTGGCGAATCTGTGGAAAAGCCCTTAAGCTATTATCATAATAATATTATGAGCACGATTGCACTCAGTGAACTCTGTTTTAAATACGGCGTTAATAAGTTCGTCTTTAGTTCTTCGGCAACTGTCTACGGCGACCAAGAAGTGCCCTTTAGAGAGGATATGCCGCTTCAAAAGACGACGAATCCCTATGGCGAAACTAAGGCGATGAGCGAGCGAATTCTGACAGACACGGCAAATGCCCATCCGGAATTTGCCGTGTCGCTACTGCGTTACTTTAATCCGGTCGGCGCGCATAGTAGCGGTTTAATTGGCGAAGACCCGAACGGCATTCCCAATAATTTAATGCCCTATGTCACTCGAGTTGCCAAGGGCACGCTCAAACAGCTCAGCGTCTTTGGCGACGATTACGATACGCCGGACGGCACGGGCGTGCGCGACTACATTCACGTGGTCGATTTGGCAAAAGGACATGTCAAAGCGCTTGAAAAATTGGTGCCAGGCACGAGTGTAAACAATTTGGGCACCGGTCAAGGTACTTCGGTACTGGAATTGGTCAACGCCTTTATAAGAGTCAACGACGTCAACGTACCCTACAAAATAGTCGCGCGTAGACCGGGAGACATTGCAACTTGTTATGCCGATGCCAGCAAAGCCGCGCGCGAACTAGAGTGGCGTGCAGAATTGACAATTGAAGACATGGTGCGAGACGCGTGGAATTTTGAGAAAAACAATTAGAAACTATCCAGAAAAAATCAAAAACCCTTTACATTATGGGAAGAGTGTTGGAATTGGTAAATAACTAAAAACTGTACAATAAAGTGTAAACTTACACCAGGAGGGGAATATGAATTTTATTGAACTCGCTAAAAAAAGATATTCTTGTAGGAAACTTTCTGATAAAAAAGTTCCAGCGGAGCTCGTCGATAAAATTATCGAGGCGGCAATAGTATCGCCCACTGCTAAAAATATGCAGCCATATAAGATTTGGGTGATGGATTCAGAGGATGCCAAAAATGCGATTAAAGAAGTGAGTCGTTTTATATTTGGCGCAGATACTTTTTTAGTTCTAGGTGCAGATGAATCGATTAGTTGGGTGAGGCCACAAGATAATAAGAATTTTGCCGATATTGACGCCGCAATTGTGGGAGCTCAGATGATGCTTGCCATTACTGACCTCGGCTTGGCAACGACTTGGGTAGGCTATTTCGATGCACCGCGATTAAAGCAGATTTATCCCGAAATGCAGAAGTATAATCTAATCGCTATATTTCCCATCGGCTATGAAAGAGAAGATGCAAAACCGGCAGGCTTACACACTGAGCGCAAGCGTAAAGACGAAGTGGTGACAGTATTATAATTAGCGATCTACGCAATATAGGGCGAATAAAATTTGTTTTCGATTTAGAAACTTGCTAAAAATCGCCAGCTATAGTACTCGCTTGGCGAGGCTTTTAAAAAAGCACTGTTTGAAAAAATTGAAGACGAGTACGACGTCGTCCTTGCAGAGCACGCTGTAGACCGAAACCCAGATTATTCAAGCCAGTGCGTGAAAATCGCTATAAGATGTGAATATTCTGGGGTTAATATTCATCAAGATGAAAAATGCAACTATTCAGTCAAGTGGCGTCTTGCGTTTACTTTATTTTTATTTTTAAATCGTCGCTGGCGCGTTGATTGATATGATAGTAGGCGATGTCGCCGACCGAATAGGTACTGGAAAAGCCCTCTACTTGCCATTCATTGCTGTGCGCTGTAACAAAACTGAGTATTGGATGTTGTGGCGCAGATTTTTTATAGAGTGAAATATCGGCGTGAATTGCGATATAGCCATCCTTGAGTGTGATGTCTTCGCCCCTCATATAGGCCGCCGCCCAGTCGGCGCCATGCGGTACAGCAATTGTGCTGTTGGGCAGAAGATAACTGCCAAACCACATTTGAACAGCGGCGCGCGCCCTTTCTGGATTGACGCCATTCGGTAAATTTTCGGCTTTGCCAATATAGACGCGTTGATTGCCATCGAGTGCCGCCAAGCTCGCCCTGCAGACATCTCTATTTGAGTAAATTTTGTTGAGATAACTGTCGGCGCTGCCGATGTTGACAATACTGCTCAACGCGCGCATGCTATTGGCGGTATTGTCGATATAGTTGACTTTCATCAAGGGCTGGTTGGCGGCGACGGCGCGATAGCTGCGCTTGTCGTCGGCGTGACCGAATTTGATATAACTGTCGTGCTTATCTTTATAGTAGAGGTCAATCGGCGTGCGGTTGCCGTCGGCGTCTATGTGATGAAAGCTTAAATGCATGCCGAGCAAATCGTCTGTTGTAAAGTAATCGCCCATGCTCTTAACGCAAAAGTGCATTGGATAGCCGAGTTTAATTGCCACGTTTTGGTAACCGCGCAGGGTCTGTTTGCCGGGGACAATCGGCAACGTGTAGGGCCAACTTCCGCCCATCGCTTTGCTCCTTTGATTAATCTGGCCGTTTTTATTGCGACTGCCTATTGTGAAAAAAGTGTGGCTATTTTGTTCGAAAAAATCTAACCAGCGCCTGTCGTCGATGCCGCTGATAATAAAATCAAACAGACGCCCCGTTATTGCAATGTTTTTTTCAAAGCTGGCGCTGTCGTGCAGTAGATTTAAGTTGGCGCGCGCTTCGCCGCTCGACGGTTCGGCGGCATTTAAGGCGACGACTTCACTTTTAAAAGTGAAAGCGCCCAGGTCTTGCCAATGCGGCACCCTAATGTAGAGTGTAGTGGTATCTGCCGGTAGGGTTTGCCAGGAGTCCTTGGCAAGGTATTGTGCGCGCGTGGCGTCGTTATTTAGCGCCATTTCATCGTCGCTATAGTAGACGTCAAACGGGAAATAAAGACGCTTGTGTTTAACGTATTTACCGTAATCGCGGTTGCCGTAGCCCGGTGCATCGATATGCTGTCCGCTTGTATTTATCGTCAGGGCGACAACGGCGTCGATGGGCAGCGCCTGCAGTTCGCTACTATCTGGCCTTTGGTCAAATTGCGTCGCGATGGCTAATTTGGTGTCGTTGACGACCGGCGTATGAATAATCATGGGGTTACCACCGATACTGGTATCGTCAATGGAAGTATTAAAGTTTTCACTAGCGACTAAATTGTAATGAATTTGGCCGCTGGTTTCGCCTCGTCCGTTGGCAATTTGATGGCTCAGCACATAATCTTTGCGCTTTAGCGTAAGGCCTAAAAAAGTCGGTGCGCTGGCAGGTGGCGCCGTCTGTTCTACTGACCAGTCGTCGTCCAGCAGTGTCGTGCCGTCAAATACTAGGCTGTCATTGCGCACCTCGATTTGCGACAGTGCGCTGTCGGCCAAATTGCTAAAGTTAAAGTTCGGCAAGTTGTCTTTGGGGTATTCCGATTTTCCTAGCGTCAGCCAATAGGTCAGCGTTTGAGGGTCGAAAGTTGCGCCCGGCAGCGTCGCATCCGACAGGTGATTGGCGTGGCTTTGGTGGTTTAGCTGCGGATAGTCGAGTTGTCCACTGGCGGGCGTTAAAATGACATCGTCCAATATGCTAAGCTTGGGATTGTTGACGCTTATGCTGTCCAATTGATAGTAATAAAAGGCGTTCAAGGCGTAATAGCTGTAGTCGCGGCGCACTTCATAGACCGTAACAGATTTATCTTCAGCGGTTTGTCTAATGCCGTTTTCAATCCAGTAATAACTATAGGGTTTTGTAACGACGACGCGGTAAGTCTTATAACCGGATACGCGCGCCGCGTTGTAATCGAATAAAATAGAGGGTGACATCTGCGCCGTAATGTCGACCGGTTCGCCGGTTGGAATGGCCCTTTCGACGTCGAAAATGGCGCTTGAAATAGTGATGTCGCCGCTGATTGTAGCATCGACTGTGAGCGGCGCGGGCAGTTCGACCTGTGCATCGCCGGCCAGCGGCGCTTTAAAATCTAGGGCGTTGCCAGTTATTATAGCATGGCCTGTGCCGCCGTTTCCGGCGCCGGCATCGCTTACGCTGTTCGATTGGTAGTAAAAGACTAAGTAGGCGCTAAAGTGTTGCGTTGTACCATCGTAAGTCACAGTTTTTTGATTGGCGTCGCTGTCGCGTGGCGGCATTTTGTCGTGCTTTGAATAGCCGAAACCGCGATAGCTGTAATCGTCAATAGTCCGCGCCGTCGCCGTATGAGATTGGCCAGCAAAAATTGAGATGTGCTCTGAGTCGGCAATCGGTTGACCGCTTAAGTCGCAGTAACTGATGTGTAGTTGGCCGCTGACTTCGCCGAGTGGCGATAGCGGCACTTCAAGATACCAGACGCCGCTATTGTCGCGGTGAAACAGAAGGGCGATACCGTAAGTCGTATTGGTCGGCGGCAATACAATGTGGTAATAGCGCTCCCAGGGGAAGTTGCGGTCGCGTTCGATGTCAAATTTGGGATCGTCGCCCATGCCATAGCGTTCTTGCATGGCGTTTAAAAAGCTCTCTTTAAATGT
>PDWI01006868.1_pt1 | contig 37240 bp, 31 predicted proteins | sample 1430891 | NCBI WGS metagenome assembly PDWI01 (sample SAMN01162508, study PRJNA174530) | Oral metagenome, whole genome shotgun sequencing project. | biome: Marine environment; feature: Marine mammal; material: Swab sample of the gingival sulcus; isolation source: swab sample of gingival sulcus... | reverse complement strand
CATCATCTGACGCATAGTCTCATCGGCTATACTGTCTATTTTTGATATTTCGTGAGATGTTCTAAAGCCGTCAAATACGTTCAAGAAAGGAATTCTTGTGTTGTAGGTGGAAACCTGTGCTATCAAAGCCATATCGTGAGCTTCTTGCACACTACCTCCAAATAAAATTCCCCATCCTGTCATTCTTGTTGCCATCGTATCTGAGTGGTCTCCAAATATAGATAGTGCGTGTGTCGCAACTGTTCTTGATGCAATATGGAAAAGTAATTCTCCTGCTATCTTAAACATATTTGGAATCATAAGCAACAATCCCTGAGATGCAGTGAAAGTTGTGGTTACTGCTCCTCCTTGCAAAGAACCGTGTACAGTTCCGGAAGCACCACCTTCACTTTGTAGCTCTATAATTCTGGGAATGTCTCCCCAAATATTTTTCATGCCTTTTGCCGAAAACGCATCTGCATGCTCTCCCATTGGAGAGGAAGGTGTGATAGGATATATGGCGCAGACCTCGTTGGTCTTATGGGCAACTCTTGCCACCGCCTCATTCCCATCCAAAATTAATTTTTTCTTATTCATAATCAATAAGTTTATTGTGTAATCTCAAATTTGTAATTTATACTACATTCTAAATTTGCGCGCAAATGTCGCAAAAACTATTCTTTCTAACAACATAAATATGTATTATGTTGGTCGAATGTTCGCGTGTAGCCTAAATTAAAATGGTTATAAAGAAGAAACCCTGTAAAAAGAAAGATTGTCACCACTTCCTGCGCTTCCAATTACGCTTTGATTTCTTTCTATTTCTAAAAGAAGAAGTGATGTCGCTAAAACTATCCGATATATTGTCAAATTCATCTTTTATAGACCTTGCTACAACATCAATATCTATCGGCTCACCTCTCATTGCCCTGAAATCCGCCTCTGTTTTAGCTGTGGGAATGGCTATCCACAATATAACATATAAGATAGGACTAATACCTGACAGTACCAAAATAACAAAAAACAGTCTTATCCAAATTGGGTCTGTAATGCCAAAATAGGTAGATAACCCCGATGATACACCTCCAATTATTTTATTGTCCGGATCCCTAAATAACTTTTTACCAACCCTGTAATAAGTCTCCTTATAACTTTGTTTTTTATCGCTTCTATCAGATACATAATCAGAATCAAAAGATACACCTTCATTTTCAATATCTTCCTTAGATAGCTCCTCCGGAGTTCCCAATATTTTTATAGCTTCTTCTACATCTGAAATTGAGAGAATTGTATTTCCAACAGTATTCTCTTTGAACAATTCAGCCATTCTCACCTCAATGTCGAATATTATTTCGTGAGGATTTTCGTAGCCGGAAAAGTACTTTTCGAGAGATTCAAAGTACAATTCCATCTTTTCGTAAGCATCAACATTTATGGCAAACGGATAGCCTCCTAAGTTTATATTTACAAATTTTTTCATTTTATATTTTTTATAAATTTATTTTTGAAATTGATTCCACCGTGTTCTTTAAGTTGTTCCAGGTTGCAATAAGCTCGTTTAAAAACATATTACCCTCCTCCGTCAATGTATAGTACTTCCTCGGTGGTCCACTCTTGGACTCTCTCCAAGTATAACTCAAAAACCCGGCATTCTTCAGCCTTGTCAGCATGGGATACATCGTACCCTCAACAACCATCATCTTGTTTTCCTTAAGTTTTTTTATAATGTCAGAAGGATAGGCTTCTTCCTTAGAAATAATAAGCAAGGTTACCATTTCCAAAAAACCCTTTCTCATCTGAGCCTTGGTATTTTCTGCTTTCATAATGATTAAATTATTAATTCAGTGCAAACATATAACAAAAATAGAACTTTGCAATACAAGGTATAGGGCTTTAGACAGTATTTTAGATAAACGGAGAGGTTTTGTCGATTAAAATTAGGGTTACGAACCTTTTCCGGAGAAAATGTGAGGATGAGTTTTACCTTTTCTGTTTTTCACCAAAATCAGAGAACTTGTACTAAGTCAATCACAAAAACAAATTGATAATTTTATCGTGAACTTCTAAGTTTTTCACTTTGAGCGTTGAATATTTCCGGACTGTTTTAAATCTTAATCGTCTTGATGACCTTTATCTTTTCCGGAAAAACATCAGATCTGTAAATTTGCTTACATAGGTTTTTATGAATTGAAATTTCCACACAGCAACCTTTTGGTTGTGAGGACTTAAAATTTTTGATAACGAAGAAGTCATCCATAGTTTGGTTCTTTTTTAATACTTATTCAAAGGTTTCTATTAGATTTTTGTCTCAAAATTAAATCGGTCCAACTCAACTTGGATAGAATCTATTTCTTTTTCGGTGTTTTCAAGTAGATTATCTCTATCTATTGTTCCAAACTCTGATTGCCATTCCGTCACTTCCGAATTCCAACGTTCATCTAAGATTTTTCCTTCTTTAATTTTCAATTTTCTAAGGAATGCAGCAAATGATTTAAGTTCTGCGAGTTTAAATATTTTATTTTGTACCGGCTGATTTGCGTTGTTGATTTTTGTTTTCAACACAATCAATTTTTTTATAGATTTATCCAATTCACTCAACAGTTTTTTTATTTCATAAACAGGAGTACTCCCTTTTATGTAACTATTATGCGTTTCTATTTTATTTTGAATTTCTCGGATTTTTCTGGTGAGTCTATTCTTTTCACTAAGAGCTTTTGATAAGTTCATATTTTTTTGTTTTCGTACAATTTTCAGGCTACAAATTTAAGTTTTTTTTATCACAATAGAGGTCATTCATGAATAATATTTATTTTTAACTTTCACCCCGAAAAAGCCATAACTTTTCAGGTTAAGCAAGTCTCCAAACTCAGACTAATTAGTACCTGTAAGAAAACTCTTGATTTTTCAAGTCTCTGATAAGAAAGCTCCAAAGACAAGGCTTGCGAAATTTTAAAAATCATGTAGAGGCTCTCTACATGAGAGCCTGCATTATAGATATTGACTGTTTTTAAAATAAGCGTAACAAAGTATTTGGAGTTTTCTTGTAGAGACTAATTATTTAACTTAAAGTAAAAACAGGTGTAAATCGCCAAAAAATCTAAAAAATAGCAAAAAAAAAGAGCCACTTGGCTCTTTTTTTTTAACTCTTAATTCTTTTAGAACATGTAGCCCAATGAAAATTGTATCATTTGATTTTTTAAGTCGTCGTTATACTCGTTTGTGTTTTTGTAATAGTTATTCAATCCATAGTTATAGCGAGCACTCAAAAACAGCCCGTATTCTAATTGATAGGTGAGACCTACGTTAATACCAATATCTAATTTTGTTAAATTATCAGTATTTGTATCTTCATTTTTAACACCTGACTTTAGTGTTTTACCTTCAAATATTACATCACTTGTAGTAGATGTTTTTTTAGATAGTAAATAACCAAACTGAGGACCAAATTCTAAATTAAAACCACTAAAAAAATTGTATTTCAACATAATAGGCACGTTCAAATAGTTGACCTTTGTGTCACCGTTAGAAACAGTTGTTGCATTCACGACCGCTCCACCACCTAAATCAACTTCCGTAATCCCTTTTCTGTCAGCTATTTTAGAACCGGATTGAGAGTACAATAATTCAGGCTGAACAGAAAACTTCTCTGTAATCATAATTTTAGCTACGGCACCCGCGTGATAAGAATACAGGGGCGACCCACCTTTAGCATCCTCTCCATGATAACCTGCAATGTTCAAACCCGCTTTGGCTCCAAATTGAATGCCCTGAGCATAGATTGTCGTTCCGGCCATAATAGCCACTAATAATAGTAATAATTTCTTCATAATTTAATATTTTTTTTACAATTAATAGGAACGAAGATAATTTCTTCAAATAGTTAAGTCATAATTTTTTGTAAAAAAAATAAGAATCAAGTAAGAATAATTAATTAAAAAATACGCGGTCACAATAAAAAAAGTCCAAATTTTATACTTAGAGTAAAATTATACATTGAATACAAATATACTTGCATTTTCAACTTTGCGGCTTAATACACCAAATAGGGGGCTATCTTATCCAAGGTTTCTTTTTCGATTGATTTTATTTTTTTGATATCATCTATATTTTTGAATGCTCCGTGTTGCTTTCGATAATTCACGAGTTGTTTTGCCAGACGATTTTTTATGTAGATATGCTTTTTCAATTCTTCGTAGGAGGCGTTATTGATGTTTATTGTCGTTATATTCTCCGAGTCAACCACAAAATTATCTTTAATACTTTCGTAGGTCTCCAAGGACAATCCATAGACCTCATTCAGCTGTTTTATCGATACAAACCCACCGAGCTTTTTACGAAATTTCACTATTCTTTTGGAGAGTTTTTCTCCTATGCCTTTTAACTTTTTCAACTCTTCTTCCGAACAAGAATTTAACTTCAATACAATTATCTCTTCCTTGGGATTATCATATTTTTCTTGCTTTTTCGGATATTTTCCACCATTTGTTTTACTTGTTATTTTTTTCTCTTTTTTGGGTAACGAGTCCGGCAACAGAATATGTTTTTCTATTTTAATATATAAACTGTCATTCATACCATATATCTTCTTTACATCGCTTTTCATGCTGAATTTACCGCCTTTTTCCACATATTTTGTCCAATTATAGGCTATTTTGCTACTTATTCCCAATAACAGCAAGGAATCTTTACTGATATAATTAGGGTCGAAGTCGAAAAGTACCATATTTATTTTTTTAGCTATCGGCTTTGTGGTTCGTTTTGTTTTTGGTTTAGTCTTTACCGTATCGGTTATGTGTTTGGCTTCGACAAGCTCTTTCAATTTAACAGCCACAATAGTGTCATGGCTCTGCGTGTTTACATGGTTTTCATGGCTTGTGCCCCTATTGATATTTTTGTAAATAACCAAAACTGTTAATAGAACTACAATTACGATTACTCCCCTATTTTCTATCTCGTTAAACACAATCTATCAATTTAACTTTTGTAAATAATATCCCTTTTCGCTTACATCATAAACCGGAATTTCATGTTTATCTGCCTGTCTCTTCCAATATTTTCTCGTATAATAATTTATTCCTTTTGCCAATACCAATTCCTCAATTTTATAATTTTCATTCAAATCATCTAATTCAAATTTCACTTCATCACCGATTAATAATACATCTATTTTTGACGTGCTTTCAGGGAAATAATCCTCTTTACTATTGATTGACACAATTATTTTGTCGTCCAATTTTAGAATATTGCTATACTTTTCAATTCTATCATTTTTAAAATTTTGCCCCATTACCTCAAATCGCTCGGGGTATTTATAAAGTCTGTAATTTCCGGCAAAATATTTCAATTGCTCATCGTCAATGTCCCCCTCTTTGTCTATATAACAAATTCCATCGAGATAAATATCCATTAGTTTAAAATTACTTATGGCATAAATCACTAATTCGTTTTCATTTCGTGAATTATTAATTCTTGAATACTGGTTTACTAAAAACAATAGCATAATAATAATCGCGGGAATGCTATAAAATCGCCTGCTTCTCGTAAAAAACAAATATATGAATGCTGAAAAAACAAATATCAATACAATATCAATTTTTTCAAAGTATATATGATTACCGATGTTTACGGATATAGATTCGACATATTTTATAAAACTTAATGAATATTGCAAGACCCAACCGGTTGTTATCCCGAGTAAGTTTGCCAAAAAAGTAGAAAAATAATGAAAAAACACCATTCCAAACCCCATAAACATCACTGCAAAAGCCATTGGCGTAGCGATTAAGGCGGTCAGTATAAAGAGTAAAGGACCATTATGAAAATAATATATCGACAATGGAAAAATCAAAATTTGTGCTGCAATAGACAAACTCAATAACTTCCAAATGTAATCCAATATCCTGTATTTATCAAGTTTTATTATAGAATACACAGGATTGTAAAAAATTAAAATACTTAACATAGCTGTGTAAGATAGGATAAAACTAAGTTGGAATAACTGCAAAGGATTAGTGAGGAGCAAGATAAAAGCCGAAGCAAACAATATATTGAAAATATTCGCCATTTTTCGTAGATTGATACCGACCATAACCATAGAAATCATAACCGATGCTCTTATCACAGCTGCTCCATAGCCGGTCAGAAAAGCATAAAACCATATTCCCGTTAGTATGACCAATATTTTTATCGTTTTCAAAAATGGTTTTCTTGTTGGAAAGAAAGAAAACAAAAAATTCAATATAAGAGCAACTATTCCCACATGCATACCCGAAACCGTCAAGATATGCCTTGTTCCTGTTGCTGTAAAACTACTCAATATTTCAGGGTCTAAATTACGTTTATCTCCGAGTATTATAGATATTAAAACATTGGCATTTGTTTCTTCTTTCACATGTTTTCTTATTATAATCTTTACCGTACTATTCAAGCGTGAAAAAAAGTTAATAGGCTTGTATTTCCAATTTATATCCTGTGCCAGCAGTTTTATCACCTGGCTTTTCACATAAGTTTTGTAGTGAATGTTACGGTAATAGTAATATCTCCGGAGGTTAAATACCAAAGGATTTGAGTTTTTTGTTATCCGGTGCACATATCCGTAAAAGCTGATGGTATTTCCTCTTTCATAATTTGCAACGGTATCCATACTGTTTTTAACATAAACCAAAAGATTACCTACTGTTTTTTGTGTAATATTTTGTTGTTCCACCGCTGATATTTTTGCAATTATTTTAGCGCCATATTTAGTTTTGACAACGTCTTTTATTTCGGCTTTAAATAAGGCTATATCATCTTTTATGATTGTATTTGCAAAATGTTTGGCATCGGTTTCATCAATCGAACTTATGTACAAATAAGATCCGACAGAAACAAAGAATACGATCGGTATTACAATATTTAATAATTGGTTTTGAAATATAACCGACAACAAAAATGCCATTGAACTTATTATTACCGTAAAGTATACAATTTTTCTATATTCTGAAATATTGATATTATCGGCAACGACAATCCCTATCACCAGCAGAAATAGTATCTTCAAGAAAGGGAGACCTCTCAAAGACAAAGGCTTTTGCAATCTGTTTGCCTTACCAAAATACATCGTTCGAATGACTTAATTTACCCTTAGGGCTACTCAGCGAAAGTACACATTTTTTTCAAAAAATTTGGCTTTTTCTCATCGATAATGTTAAATTTTAACATATAAAGTGTAAAAAACCACAAAAAATATTGATATTTTGATATTATTTTATAGTTTTAGGGCGTGTAATGTGTTTCTTGTACATATCAACACAAAATACAAACTATATAAGGCACCAAAAGAGGTGCATTCATTTTTATTTCATTACCAAAACTATTAGAATATGAGAAGTTTTATTATTATTCTTTGGTTGATTTTGGGTATCATTTATTGGTGGGTTTGGGACAGCAGAGTTGATACTTGCTGCGGCAAGGATAAAGTTGAAAATACTCAAAAGAAATCAGCGACTAAAGCTGCTACAACAACCAAAACACTTACCAAATCCTCACTACCTCTGGCTTTTATTTGGGGGAAGAGTGGCACTATTACAGGAAGTGGTTTTAAACCTTACAAAGATTCTTTAATTGGAAAATTGAAGGATAACGAGACATTTGAGATTGTGGGATATTACAATTCACAAGAGGTTAATAATACATCTTATGAAAATTTGGGTGTAGCACGGGCAAACGAAGTAAGAAAATTATTTCCGGAAATACCTGATAATAGAGTAAAATTAACAGGAAAGCTTGTGCAAAAATTACCAAAAGACAAAAACATTGCCTACGAGAGTGCGTCATTTAATTATTTCATCGACAATTCCGGTTTAAAACAAGTCGGCAACAAGGTTTTGATTTATTTCCCTTACAATTCTTCACAAAAGAAAAATACTCAGAAAATAGAGGCTTATTTAGACGATGTGGCTAAAAGAGTAAAGAAGTCGGGCAAAACGGTAGTTTTAACAGGACACACAGATTCCGTAGGAAATGATGACTACAATTACAAATTAGCCTTAAAACGAGCAAATAAAATTAGAAATTATTTACTTGCTAAGGGAGTTCCTGCTAACAAAGTAAAGGCTATGAGTAAAGGAGAAAAAGAACCTATTGCTACAAACGAAACTCCTGAAGGCAGAGACAAAAACAGGAGAGTAGAACTAATTATTAAATAACAAATTAAAAATATAAAAAAATGATAACATTAATAAGTTTTTGCGACATTTCTTGGTTTTGTGTATTTCTTTCTTGGCTACTGCCTTTTTTATTGGGCTTGCTGTTGGGTTGGTTAATATGGAGCAGATTCAAATCAATGTACAACAATTTGTATTCCAAACACAAAACACTGAAAAATGACCATATTTCTTTAGAAGAAAAGTATAAAGTATATCAGGAAAAATTAAGAATATGTGAAGAAAAAAGGAATGAACACGTAAGCAAAATAGCCTTATTAGAAGGTATGCTCGATGAGTGTAAAAAAGGTCAGGCACAATTGATGAAAACAAAAGAAGAAAGTCAAAAAATGGGAATAACCGTGCCTCAACCTGAAACTCAGGCAAGTGCTTCTATCGGTATAAAAGCTGATAAATTTGCAGTACTCAAAGAAGACAATCTTCAAGTAATTGAGGGTATAGGACCAAAACTAAATAAATTCCTGAACAGTAAAGGAATAAATCGTTGGTCTGATATAGCTTCAAAAAATCCAAAAGAGATAAAAGATTTATTGGCGTCAGAAGGTAATAAGTATAGAATAATAGATCCGGAAACTTGGGTTAAACAAGCTAAATTGGCAAATGAAGGAAAATGGAATGAATTGATAGCTCTTCAAAAAGTACTTGATACAGGAAAAACAAATCAAACATCTGAGGAAACGGATTCTAAGGTTGAAAAAATGTTGATTAAAATGGGAGTTATCAAAAAATGGAAAAAAGATGACCTCAGAGCAATAGAGGGTATTGGACCCAAAATAGCTTCTCTTCTCAATAATGCCGGAATAAATACTTGGAAAAAATTGGCAGATACCAGTGTCGAACAAATTCAGAAAATCCTTGATAATGCAGGAAAAAGATATACTCTTGCCGATCCTGGAACTTGGCCTAAGCAAGCCACCATGGCACACGAAGGCAAATGGGAAGAATTGGAAGAATATCAAGATTTCTTACAAGGAGGAAAAGAGTAGAAATTGAAATAAATTTATCTTAAAAATAAGCTATCAATTTTTTGATAGCTTATTTTTTTTAATATTTTTATATATTACGATATTTTTTAATATATTTGCAAGATAATTCTCAAAAGATGGTACGCAAATTTAATAAATATTATTATTCTCTCCTGATATTATTGGTTTTATCCGGTGGTAAAATGTTAGCCCAATCGGTTAATATCCCTGATACTGTATTTGTAAGGAACGATCACAAAATGGGATTGGTAACTGATTATGTCATACACAAAGGTAATACGATTTACAGCATTGCCAGATTTTTTAATGCCGATATTTTTGATATTTACGCCTTAAATAAAGGGATTGATGCATCCTCACTTGAATTGGGCGATACGATTGTCGTGTCATTTGATAAAAAACTTTTAAAATCTACTCATAGTAACAAAAATGATAGAACGATACCCGTAATATATACAGTTAAAAAGAAAGAGACACTATTCAGAATAGGCAGGATATATTTTGATGTAGATATTAACACTGTGATGAAGCTAAATAATATGAGTAGTTCCTCTCTCGAAATCGGACAACAATTGAAAATAGGTTTTATTTCGGTGGGTAACAAAGATATAAAAATAAATGATGATAACCATTTTGTCGATGAGGTTGATAATAAAATTGAACATAAAGATACAATAAGTGTTAAGGATAATGTCAGAGAGGCTGAGGAGGTAGATCGAGAGGTTATGGAATTTAAAAAAATAGTTAATCAAAATGACGAATCGAAGGATACGTTAGTAGATGATAAGGATTTTGAAGAAGAGCTTTATATATTGGTTGATGACAGTGGCAAGGCGATTTGGAATAAAAATAGTAGGACAAAAGAGATTTTTGTATTGCACAACGAGGCAAAATTAAATACTATGATGAATATTACCAATCCTATGTACGGGTGTTCTATCGAAGCGAAAGTCGTAGGTAGAATTCCACCAAACCAGTATCATGATGAGGTTAAATTGGTTTTATCGCCCAAAGCTGCTTCTACTCTGATGGCTTTAGACTCTGAGTTTTATGTTAAATTTAAGTATAAAAAATAATCGACAATGGCTTTAAAAAGTGGAATCGTAGGACTTCCTAATGTTGGCAAGTCCACTTTGTTCAACGCGCTCACATCGGCAGGAGCATTGGCTGCTAATTATCCTTTTGCTACCAAAGACCCTAACGTTGGAGTGGTTACTGTCCCCGATGAAAGATTGGATATTTTGAGCAAATTGGTACATACCAAAAGAACAGTTAATACAACGGTGGAGATCGTTGATATTGCGGGATTGATAAAAGGAGCCAGCCAAGGCGAAGGACTTGGTAATCAATTTTTGTCGAACATAAGAGAAGTTGATGCTATTTTGCACGTAATCAGATGTTTTGATGATGGCAATGTGGTACATGTTGACGGTTCGATAGACCCTGTCAGAGATAAGGAAATAATCGACACCGAATTGCTGTTAAAGGACATCGAAACAGTTGAAAAAAGAGTAGATAAATTCAGAAAAAATGCCAAAAGCGGCGATAAGGAAGACGTTAAAAAATTGAATTTTGCCTTGGAAGTTCTAAAACATTTAGAAGATGAAAATCCGGGTAGAACTTTTGTACCGTCAAATGATGATGAGGCAAAAATACTGAAAGAAATGTCTTTGCTTACTGCCAAACCTGTGCTATATGTATTGAACGTGGACGAAAGCTCTGTAAATACCGGCAATCAATACACAAAAGCCCTTGAAGAGGCCGTAAAAGATGAAGACGCCGAAACTATCAACATAAGCGCGAGTATAGAGGCAGATATCAGGTCTAGCTATAAACTTTTAGACCTTATCACATTTTTTACCGCAGGAGAAAAAGAAACAAGGGCTTGGACAGTAAGAAAAGGCTCAAAAGCACCTGTAGCTGCCGGACAAATACACACCGACTTTGAAAAAGGATTTATTAGAGCCGAAGTTATAGCCTATGAGGATTTTGTAAAATACGGATCAGAGGCTGCCGTCAAAGAAGCTGGCAAGATGAGCGTAGAAGGTAAAGAATACATAGTAAAAGATGGCGATGTTATGCACTTTAGGTTCAACGTGTAGAACACTTATAGATTTTTTTTGATACTTATTCAAAGGTTTCTGACAACAATACATAAGCAATTGATGTAGTACACTTTGAGCACTACCATTTTGTATCGTCGTATTCTATCAAAAAGGTGGTAATTTCAATGTCGTTTGTAGTTTCTACTAATAGGTACTTTTTCCGGTTTGGCGCGGTGCCCAAATCGTAAAATACCTAGATTTCTCTACTAAGTCTATTCCCTTTTCTATCAAATCAGTACGCTGAATAGTATAATGTTCTTTAGGAATATTAGGAACCGGATGTATTAAAGTACCTCATTTATTATCTATAGTTTTTTTCTTTGACATTTTATACTTAGGTTGTCTATCCTATGCGTCAAATAGACATTTTTTACACTAGATATTTTTCTAAATATTTCCCTATCTCCTTAGGTGTTTTCAGAGGAGAAAATCTTGCTATCGGCTGTCCTTCTGCATTGATTAAAAATTTGGTGAAATTCCACTTTATATTTTTCGACAGTAATCCTTTTTTCTTATCCTTGAGATATTTGTACAAGGGATGCGCATTTTTACCGTTCACATCAATTTTTGAAAACATAGGGAACGTTACGCCGTAGTTTAACAGACAGTTATCTTGAATAGATGTTTCATCGCCGGGCTCTTGATTGGCAAACTGATTACAAGGGAAACCCAAAACTACAAAACCTTTATCCTTAAATCTATTATAAAGTTCTTCCAATCCTTTAAATTGTGGTGTGAATCCGCACTTACTCGCCGTATTGACAATAAGCAGAACCTTTCCCCTATATTTACTGAGAGATATTTTTTCTCCTTTTATTGTCTTAACCTCAAATTCATATATGCTTTCCATAAATTGTCAAATCACTTCTAATTATCGATTACATTGCCTTTCAAAACACACTTAATATCGTAATTGGTAATATCGAGTTTCATCGCTTCTGTCATTTCCACCAAAGTACTGCTATCATCTTTGTTTACTATATAAAACTTAGCCTTATTACCAATATCTTCATATTTAATTTTACCCGACAACAACGCCCTAAATTTTCTCACATCTTCTATTGTCACCTCGTTATCATTATTTAAGTCCGCCGACCATTTTTGATATTTATTCATTTTCACTTTTCCTAATAGATAATCAAGAATATATTGCGCATCTTTTTCCGTTACGTTTTCCATATAGTCTCTACCGACTATAAAATTCAATTTCGCTTCTACATCCGATTGATGATAGGGAAATGAAAAATGTCCGATTGTATCTGTTTTTTCTACTAGATATTCTCTGTTATTTCCCGAAATACTTACATGAATATCTTTAACAGGTCTATTATTCATATTTGTAACCAAGCCGGAAACCAAAGGATAGTTGGAACAAGGTCCATTTACATTTACGCGAGTAAGAACATAGGTAAAATCACTCATTCCCGCCTCATCAATTGCAAATATTCTCAAAAATTGAAAACCTATGTCCCAACAAGTAAATACCTTTACCGAATCTTTGGGATCAGGCGAATATGAAAATATCAAATCCTCTTTATCTGTACAATTATCTTCAGCATACTTTACAAACTCTTTTGCTGCAAACCTCAAACTATCATCTCCTTGCACAAGATTTTCTGTAGTAGAAAGGTAGCAAACCAATGTCGGTGCTTTTCCATCTTTGACCGTAATGTTCTCCACACAATTCTGCACATTAGCACATCCGTCATATACCTTCCACTTAACCATGTGTGTACCAACCGGAACGTCTTTAAGCGATAGAGTTATGCTATCTCCCTTTATAATGCCTGTGGTATCTATATGCCAATCATTATTAAAGTCTATTTCAAACTCCCACCCCAAATCATAATTAGGACTACAACTAACATCGGTGGCTGATTTTTCAAGGTCGAAAGACGCAGAGCAATTTTCATTTAATGCCGCTATTACCTTATCCTCACATTCATTTATTTTAGGTATTGTATAATCTACAACCTTTAGTACTTGGATGTATTCCCACACTCCATTTTCTTCACCTGTATTTGGTTCGTAAACACACCAGTCTATTATCTTCCAATTTCTCAATATTTTAATACAAGAGTTGTCTATAAAACGGAAAGTATCATCATTGAAAGTATGTGCTACCTGATTGCAAAAACCAACATTATATTGAGGCTCTGTATATGGAATTTCATCGGTGCAATTTCCACTCCAATCTTGGGGCCACTTTATATCTCCATCAAAAGGAGCATTTCTAACCATTTCGATGTGTTGGACGCAACTAAAGCTCCCCGAAGCTCTATATCCTGTCCAAGTTCTTACTATTGTCCCCTCCCTACACTCATTAATATCAACAACATCTTCCCTGGTAAAATAAGTCAAGGAAGGATTGATAACAGAAGGATCTCCGGTTATCATCAAATTGTTGTAATCCTTACAACAGGAGATGGTAGTGTCCGGCGGACAGGTTATTCCTTGAGCATGTGAGTATAAAGAAAATAACACTATCAATAAAGTAAATATATGTTTCATCTGTTTATTTTTTATTTTCAGATTGCCAGATGGAACCTTTGACGATTAAAATAATCATTTTGCTGTGTGTTTAATAATTATTTTAATCGTGTCGGTTTCATCTGTTCATTTTTTTTGCTATTTGCCATTAGCCTTTAGCCGTTGGCTTTTGGCTTGCAATTTTTTTAACAAAGATAATTATTCCTTTAAAAAATTATTGTCCTGTTGAAACATTAACACATTAGCTCATTGTTCCCTTGAAACATTAAAACCTTAAAAAAGCCTAACACCTAATACCCAAAACCTAACACCTCATTTTTCTCCCGTCTTCCGTCTTCCAACATTTTCAATTATCCATTTTCTTCCAAACCACAATCCGAAGTTACTGAATAAAATACAAATAACAAAGCAATTTAGAAACAACTTTACAAAATGTACTTAAAAACAACCAACGCATTGATATAAGGCATAAAAAAAGCTGCCCGAAACCGAGCAGCCTTTTTTTTATATATATGATATTTATTAAAATATCAAAATCTTAGTATTCCAATACTACAGTCATATACTCATACAAATTCTGATAATCTTGTGAACCGATAGCCAACTTAAAAGTTAGCGTCCTATCACAAGTCAACAATTCCCAATTATAATCCGTAGTGCCGGTTGCTGTATTAAAATCAAATATATAATACTGATAAACATCAGTACCATCGGTAGATGAATTTAAATACTGAGCTGTTCCATCTGCATTAAGAGGAAGATAAATATTAGGTGGATTAACACTGGTATCAAAAACTATCTTAATTGGTTTTTTATCAACCATAGTCTCGCTCCAAATTACAGGAGGTCCGTTATACCATATCCCATCAACAATCAAAGTATCACCTTCTCCCTTAGAAATAGTCCAAGTTTCTGATATTTCCTTTTTACCATCATTATTGCCATATGTTACCTTAAATTCACCAATAAACTCAGAAATATCATAAGGACACTCATTATAATAAAAGCTATACTTCGTTGATGTACCGACATCTGCAAGAGGCAGCTCATCACATGATATACTTATCTCCAAAAACTTTGTAACATCCTCTAATGGAAATTCATGTGGGTGAATAATCACTTTAGCACTTCCTGAATAACTCCCCTTAGGAATTATAGCAGTATAAGACTCAAAAACAACTTGTTTATCCAAATCAACATCTGATTTTTCTACATTAATCTTAACTTCAACATCCTTCTTTGCTACAGGTCCTAGCAACCTAACCCCTACTTCAAATTCAATCAACGAATCCAAGGGATTCATTTTATAGTTTCTCTCACCATTGACAAGCTGAACATATTGAGCATCATCTTCTCCCGGTGATTTATAAATGGAGTCTTGTTCTTTGTTGCAAGAAGCAACGAAGATTCCTCCCAAAATCAATAATATTATAAATTTAATATTTATTTTCATAATTAATATTTTTTATTGTTCGAAAATCCACAATTTCTTATCAACCGGCACGAAATTACAATTGCTGTTATAAGTAATTTCACTCTGAGGATACGGAAATCTTACCGGAGTATCTCCTGTTTTGCTCTTAACATCTACAAGTGAAGGGATACCCGTTCTTCTCCAATCATCATAAGCTACCACTGAAGAGTAAGTAGCATGATACTTCTGTGTCATTATCTTCTCAAGGCTTATAGAAGCTCCGGTCTCAGTATCGATATTAGCATCCAACCATCCTGTGGTATCTTTACCTACCACGTATTCTAATGAAGCTGCAACCGCACTCTTATAAGCTTCTGCTGCCCCATCTTTGTCTCCATTACGGAATAAAGCTTCTGCTTTTATAAACAATACTTCTGACAAAGAACTAAACACTACACTTGAATTTATTGCTGCATTGTACTTCCCCGGTTTTGAAGCTGCTGAATTTTCAGATCCGGGAACACTACCAACATAATTATCATCATCATCAACCGCACAATAATAAGCTAATCTAGGATCATTAGTTGCAGCTAAAGCATCAACGAATGTTGAAGACATTCTAATATCGGTTCTTTGTTGCATAAACTGATATATAGGATTTGCTCCTGATGGACTTGAATCAAAAGCCAAAGCAAAATTTTCTTTATTCTCAGTAAAAGACTTATCCACATTTGAAATTGCATCAGCATAATTCTTTCTGTATAAAGAATACCTCGCTTTCAATGCATATGCTGCTTTTATCCAAGAGTCAACATTGCCATCATATATCAAATCAACTTTTTCCAAGGATATTGCATTATCTTCACTTCCCAGAGCCTCAATAGCTTCTGTAAGAAGTTTATCTATTGTATTGTAAATACTTTCTTGACTATCAAACTTTGGCTGAAGAACTCCTTCTTCTCCACCAAATGCATCTGTATAAGGAATATCACCATAAAGATTGGTAAGTGTACCTAGACACATAGCCATAGTAACTTTCGCTACACCCACGTAATGAGGAGACTTATTTGCTTCTCCTTTCTTTATAATCACATTAGCATCCATCATAGCTTGCGAATAAAGCTGAACCCACAAATTGTTAACATCCGCCGGTGTGATATTATATCTCATTTCAGCTAACGATTGTCGGGAAACACCATCAAAATACTGCACCCACATATTTGTAGTTCTTACTGCTGTATTACCACCAATATGATAAGCGGCAGAAGCCTGCATAGATGGCAAAAGAAGTTGTACCGGTACATCCGAAGGACTATCAGGATCAATATTCAAATCCGTATCTATCCACTTACTACAGCTTCCCAATAAGAATATGATTGCGGCAAAAACGCCTAATTTATATATATTTTTCATTTTCATTATTTTCATTAATTAAAATTTAGAATGTAAACTTTGCTCCAAAAGTAAAAGACTTACTACCCGGATTATTGAAGTAATCAAATCCTTGAGAATTTCTAGCTTGTGTTAAACTTGTCTCAGGATCAATTCCTGTATAGGGTGTATTCAGATATAAGTTTCTACCTGTAAAATACAATTCAAGCCTTGAGATATACTTACTATTGATAAGCGAACTCATATCATAAGATAAAGTAATCTCCCTCAATCTTACCCAACTAGCATCTTCTATCGCAGCAGCAGTAGGTCCACCACCAAAGTTACTACCATTTCCTCTAAACCATGCTTGATCCAAAACAACTTGAGTAACGTTTTCTTTTCCTGATGATACAACATTTCCGTCTCCATCAAGATGACCGTAAACACCATCCATAACAACAAGATTTTCTTTAGGTGTCTTTTCGTAATTAATGGTACCGTCAGTATTGTAAACAACATCTCTATTCAAGGTTTCCTCGGTTTGACCAAAGTAGTTAAGAGTAAACCTTGTACCATTATACATCAAACCTCCTGATTTTATATCTAACAAAGCGGATAAAGAAAATCCCTTATAAGATATTGTATTGCTTATATTGGCTGTCCAATCAGGAGAAATACTTCCTAAAGGAACCTGCTTTGATTGGTCTGTCCAAGGATAACCGTCTCTGATACCATCAGTAGGATCATCGTTTATAAGTACTCTTCCTTGGTCATCTCTCATCCAATCAAATCCAAATATAGTACCATAATCAAATCCTTTTACAGCTCTAACTTGAGGATCTACAAATCCACCCAAGAATACATTATCAACACCTTTTGCCAATTCTAACACTTTGTTTGACATTTTAGTAAAGTTAGCGTTAATTGTCCAATCAAAATCTTTGCTTTTTATCGGAGTAACATAAGCACTAACCTCAACTCCTTTACTCTCCAAAGAAGCTGCGTTTGCGTACAAGTTATTGTATCCTGTTGAAGTAGCAATAGGAACTGCTAGCAATATATCCGTGTTGTTATTGTGGAAATAGGCTGCATCTATTCCAAATCTATTATCAAAGAATTTCAACTCTGCTCCAACCTCAAATGTAGTCTGATTTTCGTGTCTTAGATCTGTATTACCCAACAACCAACCTACCTCATAGCCTGACGATTCTCTAAATGGAAATTGCACACCATTAGTGAAACCATCACCTATTTCTGTAGGGTTGTAGTAAGTAACGGTACTATATGCTCCTGCTATATTCGCAGTTTTTGCCCAAGAAGTTCTTAATTTTCCATAACTGAAAAATGAATTATTCTGGAAAGCACCTAACTCTGAAAATACAAAACCAAAACTGAAAGAAGGATAAAGTGCTGAAAGATTGTCTTTAGGCATAGTCGTTGACCACTCATTTCTCAAAGCTGCCCCCAAGTACAACATATTGTACAAATCAAAACTAGCATCAGCATACAACGCAGCAGTTCTATAGCTTAGTTCACCTTTAGAAGTCTGTGCATCAGATGTATTAGACAAAGTATATAGTCCCGGAATTGATAATCCGTTAGCAACCCCAATAACAGACCTTGAATTATTAGCAAACATATTGTGTCCCAATAACAAATTAACACCTATATCATCTGTTAAAGAACCTTTCATATTCAACATCAAGTTACCGTTGAAACTTTGGTTAAATGAGCTATTTTCTTGCAACTTACCATCAGGATTAGCTTTATCATTTATCTCAAATACATCTTGGAATCTTCTTACGTACCAATCAGTACCAACGTCATAAGTCAAATTTGCCCAATCACAAATATCATACTTGATATAAGCATTACCTACAAAACGATTAATCTTATCTGTAAATTTGTTTACATTAGCTGACCAATAAGGGTTGTTGTACCCGTCACCGTGTCTGTAAGTTCTTTGTGTTCCATCCTCAAAAATCCAACCGTCAGAGTTGTCAAATGTAGCAGGAGTTCTCAACAATCCCAACATAATACCTGCAACGTTTGAACCGTTCTGTACAAAGTTACCCTTAGACATAGAGAACATTGTATTTCCTCCGGTAGTTATTTTATCTGTCAACTTACTTGAAGCATTTAGCCTTATGGTAGTTCTGTTAAAAGTATTATTAGGAATAATACCCTCCTCGCTCAAATTTCCCAAAGAGAAGAAATAAGTATTCTTATCACTTCCTGCAGAAACGCTGATATTGTTATTGAAAGATAATCCTCTTTGGAAAAATCCATACTGATCAAAAGTTTGAACAGGAGCTCCCGCGTTAGGATCGCTTTGACCGACAAGACTACCTCTTGTGTTGTACTTATCTAGCGGGTTAGCCTCTTTAGAATATCTTAAAGTATCAACTCTTGCTCCCCAAGTTCCACTATAGCCACTTTGCCATTGACCGTTGATACCTTGAGAATACTTATTCTGCAAAGCAATTCTTTGAGATAGTTGTGAACTTGTGACAGAACTGTGAACTTGCACTTGAACTTTCTGACCCAATCCACCCTTTTTAGTAGTTATAAGGATCACTCCATTTGCAGCTCTAACACCATAAAGAGCAGTAGCGGCTCCTCCCTTAAGTACACTAACTGACTCTATATCCTCAGGGTTGAAGTCAATACTTCGAGAAGAGGCATTTACACCTTCAGTTGCATAAGTTCCTCCGCCTGAAGACTGTCCTGTAGTCACAGGCACACCGTCTATGACGTACAAAGGCTGGTTATTTCCACTAATTGAGGCTGCACCTCTGATAGTTGCATAAGTAGAAGCACCTGCCGTTCCACCTGAACTTGTCACCTGCAATCCTGCTGTTTTAGCAGCTAATGCATTTACCATGTCAGTGGCTCCTGCCTTGATTATCTCCTCACCGCTTACATCCTGAACGGAATAACCAAGAGACTTCTTTTCACGCGTAATACCCAAAGCCGTAACCACAACATTATCGAGCTGGACTCCGGAAGTAAGCATTACGCTAATCTCGTCTGATTCACCAATTAATACCTCTTTGTTGGTATAACCGATATAAGAAAAGACAAGAGCCTTAGCATCAGGTCCAACCTTAAGCTTGTAATTACCGTCAATGTCAGTAATTGTTCCAACACTAGTGTTGTTCTTGACCACCACAGAAGCTCCAATCAAAGCCTCCCCTGTGTCGTCTGTAACTGTACCATAAACCACCCTCTGCGACATCATAGAAGATGTAGCAACGAAGACAGTGAATAGCAAAAGTAAGAGTTTTTTCATATCATACGTTTTTGTTAAATAATCAATCACTATAAAAGTTAAGCCGATCCTAATTTGAAGTATTTAGCCAATAAAATGGCTCTCTTTTCCACTGAATCAAGAAATAAACCGCCATCTTGCATTGCCTCTATTCTAAATCACGAACGACATACTTTTCTACGGCTATTGGGATAATAGTATTACACAAAGTTAATATACTATATGTAAAAATTAAAATTATTTTAACTTATTTTGAAAAAAAGACGAAGAAGAAGACAACCAAACACGCCAAAGCCGCGTGTTTAAAACACTTAAAATAAATTAATTACATATATTAAATTAACAACATGTAATTAATTGACGCAAAATATTATTTGGAATCAACAATACAAAAACCCACTTAACAGAACATTATTTCACATCTTAACAAAACATAAAATATAGTTTTAAAAAGCACACCCCGTCAACGAAAAACGCTTAAATTACACTTCAAACAAAACAGAACAATGCAATAAATTGGTTTATTGTTCCAAAATTTTGGCACAAATTATTTTTGATTTAATGTTTTGAGGCATACCGACAAGCTGTTTTTCCATTTTGGAATCGCAATTCCGTAAGCACTGGATATTTTATTTTTTGACATTTTACTATTTAAAGGTCTTGGAGCTTTAGTAGGGTATTCTGCACTACTAATTGGTTTCACCTTGCACTTTAAGTCCAATGTATCTACAATTTCTTTTGCAAAATGGTACCAGGAGGTAAAACCTAAATTGCTGTAATTAAAAACGCCATAGCTAAAGGTTTTACTAGTTATTATTTTCACAATGGCTTCGGCTAAGTCTGACGCATAGGTAGGACTGCCTATTTGGTCATCTACCACCTTTATTTGTTTTTTTGTTTTAGCTAAATTTATTATTGTATCTACGAAGTTGTTGCCAAATTCGGAGTACAACCAGGACGTTCTTATGATCATATGCTTTTGGAGATTCTGTATAACTTTCTTTTCTCCTGCCAACTTGCTTTTGGCATATACACCCTGAGGATTTGTGGGGAAGTCCTCGGTATTTACTTTTTCATCATCATTGAAATACACGTATTCGCTTGATATGTGTATAATTTTAGAGGAGGTAAATTTTGCTGCTATTGCTAAATTAGCAACCCCTGTTTCGTTGACGTAGTAGCACTTTTCGGAGTTTTCCTCTGCTTCATCAACGTTTGTATAAGCGGCACAATTGACACAGAAATCAGGCTTTACTCTTATAAAATGTTTTATAACTTTATATTGTTTTGTAATATCCAATTCCTCAAAATCTGTAAATATAAATTTTATTTTGGGATATTTCTTTGCTACTTTTCGCAAAGATTTACCTAATTGTCCATTAGAGCCTGTAACTAAAACTTTCATCTCCTAATTGTCTTTTTGATCTTGGAAGTCGTAAAAAACCTTAATGATTACAAAAAATCACCAAAAAAGTTCTCAAATAACTTCGTAGTTAAATCTACACATACTTAACGTGGTTTCCAAAATTCGGATGTGCTTTATCTTTTTCCGAAATCACCGCATTTTTTATTTTCCAATCAATATTTAAGTCGCTATCATTGTATATAATACCACTTTCACTATTTTTATTGTAAAAGTTGTCGCATTTGTAGTTAATTATAGCTTTTTCGCTTAAAACGGAGAATCCGTGAGCGAATCCTCTAGGTATAAATAGCATTTTTTTATTTTCTTCATTTAGTATTATACTAAATACCTCTCCATAAGTCACCGAATTTTCCCTTATATCGACTGCGACATCCAATATTTCACCTTTTACAACCCTAATTAATTTGGATTGTGCATAAGGAGGCAACTGATAATGCAAACCGCGAACCACTCCCCTACTCGACTTTGATTCATTATCCTGTACAAAATCTATGTCTAATCCCGTCACATTTTTGAAAGTATTTTTGTTGTAACTTTCATAGAAATAGCCCCTATCATCAAAAAATATCTTTGGTGACAGTACTAACAGTCCCTGTATTTTGGTTTTTTCTACTTTCATTTTTTCCTAAAATATAAGCTTATTGGTATTCCTGTGAAATCATACTTTTTCCTCAATTGATTTTCCAAGAAATTTTTGTAACTCTGTTTTATTTCATCAGGATAGTTGCAGAAGAAAGCAAATGCCGGATATCGCTTTGTTATCTGTGTCACATACTTAATTTGAATATATTTACCTCTATAGGTCGGAGGAGGAGTCCTTTGTACTACATCCAATATATACTCATTGAGTTCAGATGTTTTAAATGTCTGACTTCTTCTTTCGTAAACATCTAAAGCGACATCCAAAGCCTTAAAAATCCTTTGCTTATTGAGTACAGAGGTAAAAATTATAGGGACATCTTTAAACTGTCCTATCTTCTTTTTGAACTTATCCTCGTATTCTTTAGCGGTGTTACTCTCTTTATCGACAAGATCCCACTTATTTACGAGTATAACTATACCTTTTTTTCTTTTGATGGCAATATCCAATATACTGAGGTCTTGGGATTCAAGACCAACACTACCGTCTATCATTATTATCGCAACGTCGGAATCTTCTATCGACCTGATAGCTCTCAACACGGAATAGAACTCCAAATCCTCATGAACTTTACTCTTTTTTCGTATTCCTGCCGTATCTATAATATAGAACTTCTTATTGTACTTATTGTATAGTGTATTAATGGAATCTCTTGTAGTCCCGGCTATATCGGTAACTATATTTCTATTGTCGCCCAAAAGTGCATTAATAAGAGAGGATTTTCCCACATTTGGCTGCCCCACGACACTTATTTTGGGGAGGTCTTCTTTTTCTCTTTCCTTATCGTCATCCTCTATATTATCTGTAATAGCATCTAACAATTCTCCTGTTCCGCTACCATTTATAGAAGACAGGAAGAATGTATCGCTTATTCCCAAGCTCCAAAATTCATTTGCCAATAGCATCCTACTTTGGTTATCGACCTTATTGACAGCTAATATCACTTTTTTCTTACTCTTTCTAAGCAATTGTGCTATACTATCGTCCAAATCGGTTATTCCGGTAGTAGCATCGGTTAAAAACAGTATTATATCGGCTTCTTCAATTGCGATTTTAACTTGATCTCTTATCGCTGATTCAAAAATGTCTTTGGAGCCGGACACAAAACCACCTGTATCTATAACAGTAAACTCCTTACCATTCCATACACAAGAATTGTAAATTCTATCACGAGTCACACCACTTATATCGTCGGTTATTGCTTGCCGCTGCCCTGACAATCTATTGAAAAGGGTAGATTTGCCGACATTTGGTCTTCCCACTATTGCTACTGTCTTCATCTGTTTATTTTTTGGGCTTTAGCCTATTTTAAATTAAGAATTAAGAGTTAAAAAATCTTAAGTCGGAAGACCGAAGACCGAAGCACTTCCCTCTAACAAGTACCCGACTAATTCGGTTCAACCGCAAAGGTCGCAAAGACTTAAATTAATTATAAATGGTTAATTGTCAATCATTAATGCACTCTATCGTGTTCACCCTCTTTCGTATTTTCAAACCATTAAGAAACTAAGATTCATTAAGGCAGACGCACCATTGCACACCTACAATTTTTAATTTACTTCCTTCTTCCGTCAGACGCGCATTTGCACGCCTCTACTCAATTATCAATAATCAATTTCGCGTCCGTCAGAGCGCATTAACCATTGACAATTAACCATTGAAACTGCTTCGGTCTTGGGTCTTCTTTCCACTTCCAACTTCCATCTCCCAACCTAAATAAACATACCAAGGCTAATGTATCGAATACGATACTAAAATTAAATCAATTTTGCTTTTTTCTTGATTTCATTTATATACTCATCGGGAGATAATCTTGTATGTCCGACTTTTTTGTCTATTACCTTACCTGCATTATCCAAAATCAAGACTGTTGGAAAACCTCTAATACCGAATTTTCTAGCCAAATCTTCATTTTTTTGTTTCAATTCAGGAGATAGTTTATTTTTCTGTTTCTTTGGAAAATCTGCTTTTACCAACACTATATTATCTTTTGCATATTCTTCAAATTCCTTAGAATCGAATATTTTTTTGTGCAACATCTTACAAGGAGGACACCAATCCGAACCTGTAAAAAGTATCAATAGAGGTTTTTTTTCTTCTTTTGCTTTTGTAAGAGAACTCTCAAAGTCTGTTGTCCAATTTACTTGTCCAAAGGCAATATTCGCACCCAACAAAACAACGGACAATAACAAAGTTAATTTCAATTTCATAAATTTTCTTAATTTTATAATTAACAATATAATTCGGTTATAGCACCAGATTTAACTATTTACAACAGTGATTGAATAAAAGTAATTGGTGATTTTTATAAATAATCGTCATTAATAATGACGTACCACTAACATTTTATTTCTTAATTTGTTGTATGTTCGCACCAAAATTGAGATATTTCAAGTGTTAATTTGCTTCAATTTTATATTTTTCATCAAAACACGCTATTGAGGGATGGAAGTTTTTTCAAGTAAGAAGACTAATAAAAATAAGTTGAACCCTAAAAAGGAAATGAGTTTTTTAGAACATCTTGAGGAACTTAGATGGACAATACTCAGGGCACTACTATACGTTTTAATCTTTTCTATTACATTCTTTATGTTCAAAGATTTTGTATTTGATCATGTAATTTTTGCGCATCTTTCTGATAATTTCCCTGTGTATTCATTTTTTTGCTCGTTTGGCGAAAGCATGTGCTTACACGCTCCTAATTTGGAATTTATTACCAGGGTTATGGGCGAACAGTTTTTTGTGCATATAAAAGTATCGCTCTATTTAGGATTTATATTTTCTTTTCCTTTTGTACTTCGAGAAATTTGGAAATTTATTTCACCCGGTCTAAAAAATAAAGAGAAGAATATTACGGGTAAGATTATTTTTATTTGCTCAACCCTTTTTTACTTCGGAGTATTTTTCGGTTATTTTGTTATTGCGACATTTGCCATAAAGTTTTTTGCGGAATATACGGTTGGTAATTTTGCTGTTACAAAGCCAACTCTAGACTCTTATGTAGGCTTTTTGACGATGCTTACGCTTCCCGTTGGTATTGACAGAAGACACTCAATAATTGTTATTATGATTATCGCTGCCATAATTACACCACCTGATTTTTTCACACAAATACTGATAGGAGTACCGATAATGATAATTTATGAAATCAGTATAATGGTTGCTAAACGAGTGGAAAGTAAGTAATTCCTGTAAGATTAATTACCACTGAACATTTATTTGGAATATTATGTACTAAAATGATTAAAAATTAAGAGCTTTTAATCATTTTTTTTATATTTTTGCATCTGTGTAGAAAAGATTTGTTTTTGAAATATTTTTTTAATTTTAAGAGTTATAAATATTACCTTATGTTTTTGGGTAAAATAAAGTAAATAGATATGTCAGATTATAAATTGTTGATGCCTAGACTCGGAGAAGGAGTTATTGAGGCTACCATTATTGGGTGGACTAAGAAAGAAGGAGACAATATACTTGAAGATGAAACTATTATTGAAATAGCTACTGATAAGGTTGATACTGAAATACAATCACCTGTTTCGGGAACTATCAAAAAGATTTTATTTCAGAAAGACGATATTGTCCCCGTGGGCGAGACAATAGCTGTAATAGAAACGAGTGATAACGTTGAGAGTGAAGATGATGCTGAGGATAAAACTGAAAACAAAACACCAAAAGAAGATTTAGTTGATAAAAATGATTCGACACAACCGGAAGAAAAGGCTTCCGCAATTTCCGTACCGGATGATATACGACTAACGCCTCTTGTCAGAAATATAGTAAAATCAAAAGGCATAAGCAGTGAAGAAATATCTAATATAAAAGGAACCGGAATAAGGGGAAAAATTACGAAAAGAGATGTTCTGAATTATATTGATGAAAAAAATAATGCAGAAAACAAAGAGGAGGTAAAGGTTGATAAAGCTCCGGTTTTTGACCAACCGACACACACTTCGCAAGATGAAGACTACGAAGTAGTACAGATGGACCGTATGAGAAAGCTTATCGCAGAACATATGGTTGAATCGAAGCGAATATCACCTCACGTCACTTCTACCGTGGAAACTGATCTGACCGATATTGTAAAGTGGAGAGAAGGAATTAAGAAGCAATTTATAGCTAAACACAACCAAAAGATAACTTATCTACCTATTATCATAGAAGCGGTGGTGAAAGCAATACAGGACTTCCCTATGATAAATTCATCGGTTGACGGCGATAAAATATTGGTGAAGAAAAATATAAATATCGGAATAGCAACGGCTTTACCAAATGGAAATCTAATAGTACCCGTATTGAAAAATGCAGACCAATATAATCTTATAGGTCTCACGAAGTATGTAAATGACTTGGCAAACAGAGCCAGAGAAAACAAATTGAAACCTGATGAAATATCAGGAGGTACTTTTACCATTACCAATCTTGGTAGTATGGGCAACTTGATTGGAACACCTATTATCAATCAACCTCAAGTAGCAATATTGGCAACAGGAGCCATCACCAAGAAACCTGCTGTTCTGGAAACAGAATTTGGCGATGTTATAGCTATTCGTAATAAGATGGATTTATCACTATCTTATGACCACAGGGTAGTTGACGGATTTTTAGGCGGTTCGTTTTTGAAGAGAATTTCAGATTATTTGGAAGAATTTAATATTAATAATCGAATATGAGAATCGATAAATTAATATCGGGTAGTATTTTGTCCTTTACGTTGATTTTGTTTTTGACGTCAACTTCGTTTGGACAAAATTCTCTTAAGTTGGGGAATAATTTTTTCAAAGAAGGGGAATACTCTATAGCTCTCAGGCATTATAATGACTACCTAAAAAATTATTCAGATAAAGATATTTTTTTAAAAAGAGGCATTTGTAATTACCACTGCGGCAACTACAAACTTGCTATTGAAGACTTTGAGAATAGTAAGTATTTGGGAAGTTTTGATATTCGTATCGACAAATATCTTGCTTTGGTTTACCACGAAAAGCAAGATTTTGAAAAAGCCGTAATTTATTATAAAAAATTATTATCAAAATTCAAAGGAAGTAAAAAGGAGCGAAATGAGATTATAAACAACATCAAAAGATGTGCTAATGGTGTCTTAATGGGCTACAACCACGCCAACAACTTCATAGACAACTGTGGCACAACGATAAACTCAAAATTTGACGACATACTGCCAATACAAAGTCCTAACGACAGTAGCGTCTTTTACTTTGCTTCAAACAGAGATTATTCTACAAACAAGCCCCAACTTTACGATGAAATTAGAGTAGGATATATCAATGGAAATTGGGAGGAAATACCACCGGTAATCAAAGAGAAGGATAAAGATGAAGGGACAATATTTTTGGACTTTTATGAATACGGTGACAAAGCACTTGTTTTTAGAGGTTCCTATCTAAATTCAGGAGAACTGTATAGTTATAGCCACTCAAATACAGATTCAGTTGTAATGGTGAAAAAGAAATTTACAGCTCCTCTGTATTCAGAATCTGATTTTAGCTATGTTCAGTTTGTAAATGACAGTACTATTTTATTTTCGTCAAACCAAAAAGGAGGATATGGTGGTTACGATATTTATATATCGGGCTATAGAAATGGACATTGGTTTAAACCGATTAACCTAGGTCCTAAAATAAATACCGAATTTGACGAAATAAGCCCTTACATGACTCCTGATGCAGAAAATCTTTATTATAGCTCTAACGGCTTAAAATCATTAGGAGGTTTTGACATATTTCATTCCGAATTTGGTTATAGTGAATATGAATGGCTGGAACCTGTAAACCTAGGAATGCCCATTAACTCTCCTTTTGATGAATACGGATATAGATTTTTGAGATCGGGTAAAGCCGGCATTTTTAATTCAAACAGGAAGGATTTAGGCTTGGGAGGACAAGATATTTATTGGGTTTACTATAAAAAAGCGACTCCTCTTAATGATGGATACTTAACTGATGTACCTTGCTTGAGATACAAACACCTGACTCCAACTATGGATGTTGTCAATGAAGAAGATGATAATAATGATAGTGATGATATTGTAGACAACGATAATAATGTTGTTGTACAGCAACAAAACAATATTGATAATAATCCTAATGATGTCGTTGTACAGAAACAAAATAATATTGACAGTAATATTAATGATGTCGTTATAGAGAAAGAAAGCAATATTGACAGTAATATTAATGATGTTGTTGTAGAGAAAAAGAGCAACATTAACAGTAATCCTAATGATGTCGTTGTACAGAAACAAAATAATATTGACAGTAATATTAATGATGTCGTTGTAGAGAAAGAAAGCAATATTGACAGTAATATTAATGATGTTGTTGTAGAGAAAAAGAGCAACATTAACAGTAATCCTAATGACGTCGTTGTAGAGAAACAAAATAATATTGACAGTAATATTAATGATGTTGTCGTCAATGAAGCCAACAATAATATTGTTAATGAAAAGGATTCTATCAACGATAGTAATTCTAGGGATAAAGAAGAAAAGGAATTTTTTATTCCTCTTATTTTCACCAATAGTGAGGGGATCAGAGGGAGAGAAGCGGCGTATAATTTTTTAAATAGGTTGGGTAGATTAATGAAGAAATATCCGATATTGAAGGTGGAAATAGTTGGAAATAATTTCTCAAAAGGAGGCAAGGGAGTGGATATTATGAATTCTGTTTCTATTGCTCAAAACTTTGCAGATTCCTTAAAATTAAGAATGATAAAAGGTGACAGAATAATAGTTAGGGGCGTTGGTGACAATTTTCCGATTGCTAATCCAAATGGACCTAGCATATCTAAAAACATCATTTCTAAGTTTAATAACAGACTTGATATTTATTTGCACAATTACAAGGATACTCCTATCGTAATAAAGCGCGAGTCTATGCCTATAAGTAGGAAAATAAAAGATGACAGGGAGGAACTTTACAGATCAAATCTGATAGGATTGTCTTATAAGGTCTTGATAAGGACCGGGGATTTTTTATCCTATGATGAATTATTAAACAAATATCCTGATTCCTGGATTGAGGCAGATAGTAAAAATAAGAAATTTTACTACACTGTTGGATTGTATCAAAAATACAAGAATGCAAAAACTACTTATGATGAAATAATCAAAATTAAAAGTAGCGGTATTGAAGTGATCCCTTACATAAATGGTATTAGAATAAGTAAAAAAGAAGCATTGGAATATGCGAAAACATATTCAGATTTAGTAAATTATCTTGAAGACAACTAATAATAAAAATGAAGGTAAGTAGAGATATACTCATTGAAGAATTAATCGAAAAATATCCTGAGTCGGTTAAATTTTTATCCGAAAAGGGCATAAGATGTATTATTTGCGGCGAACCTATCTGGGGGACGCTTGAAGAGGCTTGTGTTGAAAAAAAATTCGATGATAAGAAAATAGATTCTATAATTTTGGAGTTAAATGAATTAATTAAATAAATAATAAGTTAGGTATGAACAAACAAGAAATATTGAGTAAACTCGGAATTACCGAATTAAATAAAGGTGTTACGACGGGTACAGTATGGTATGAAACAAAAGGCGATGTTTCAAGTTCTTCATCACCGATAAACGGTGAAAAGATCGCAGAAGTTCTAAACGGGACAAAAGATGATTACGAAATGGTAATCAACAAGGCGAGAGACGCTTTCAAGGAATGGCGAAAAGTACCTGCCCCTGTTAGAGCAGAAGTAGTAAGACAAATAGGTAATGAGCTTAGAAAATATAAAAAAGAGCTTGGAGCCTTGGTTACTCTTGAGATGGGAAAGATATTTCAAGAGGGCATGGGCGAAGTGCAAGAAATGATTGATATATGTGATTTTGCAGTTGGGCAAGCCAGATTGATAAACGGTACTAATCTTCAATCCGAGAGATTTTCTCATAGATTGACAGAGCAGTATCATCCTCTTGGAGTAGTCGGTATAGTTACTTCCTACAACTTCCCTGTTGCCGTTTGGGCTTGGAATACTGCACTGGCGATTGTAGCCGGAGACGTTGTGGTTTGGAAACCATCATCAAAAACGCCATTGACAGCTATTGCGACTATGAACATCATCCAAAATGTACTTAAGGAGAATAACGTTCCTGAAGGCGTTTTCAACCTAATCGTAGCCAAGTCATCAGTAATGGGTGACAATTTCTTGGCAGACAAGAGAGTTGACTTGATGTCTTTAACAGGGTCTACAAACGTTGGTAAAAGAGCGGCTCATATAGCAGGAAAAAGATTAGGAAAGACATTGTTGGAATTGGGAGGAAATAATGCTGTGATAGTTACGCCTAACGCTGACCTACAATTGGCTGTTTCTTCAACGGTATTCGGTACTGTTGGTACAGCAGGACAAAGATGTACTACAACAAGAAGAATCATACTTCACGAAGATATTTATGACACTTTCGTAGAAAAATTTGTAGGTGCTTACAAGAGTGTAAAAGGCAAGATTGGCAATCCTTTGGACAAAGACGTATTGGTAGGACCACTTATTGATAATTTTGCAGTGGATATGTTTGTTGATGCCGTAGAAAAAGTACAAAAAGAAGGAGGAAAGCTATTGTTTGGAGGTGAAGTATTGAAAGGTGACAAGTACGAAGGTGGCAACTATGTAGTGCCCGCTATCGCAGAAGCTGAAAATCACTACGAAATAGTACAAGAAGAGACTTTTGCACCTATCGTATATTTGATAAAATACAAGGGAGATGTGAATAACGCAATAGAAATCAATAACGACGTTCCTCAAGGTCTTTCCTCGGCTATATTCACTAAAGATGTGATAGAAGCGGAGACTTTCTTGTCAGCGGTTGGTTCTGATTGTGGTATCGCCAATGTTAATGCCGGTACTTCGGGAGCAGAAATAGGAGGAGCCTTTGGAGGTGAAAAAGATACAGGAGGCGGTCGTGAGAGTGGTTCCGATGCTTGGAAAGTTTACATGAGAAGACAAACAAGTACTATAAACTACGGTAAGGAATTACCATTGGCACAAGGTATAGAATTTAATTTTTAATTCTTAGTTCTTAATTTTTAGTTCTTAGTTTTTTCAATCTAACTTAGTTTGGGTAGAATATATGAAATCGGATTTAAATTTTGAACTAAAATATAGGTGTTATTAAAGTATGTCAAGAGAGGCGCGATTGTTATTGCGTCTCTCTTTTTGGAACTGGTATAAAATGATATTTTTGTTTTTTAGAAACTCGTGTGAATATAGACAAAATGATAAGTGTTAAAGAAGCCATATCATCAAAAGATACAAGCGTTATAATAGACGTTAGGTCGCCTTCTGAATTTGAAAAAGGGAGGATTTTAGATTCCGTCAATATTCCTTTATTGGATGATGAAGAAAGAGCTATTGTTGGCACTTTGTACAAGAAAAAAGGATTCAGACCGGCATTTTTAGAAGGCTTGAGATTGGTTGGGCCCAAACTTCCGGAATTTGCAAGTAAGGGCATAAAGCTGTCAAAAGACAAGAATATAATTTTGTATTGTTGGCGAGGAAGCATGAGGAGCAACAGTATGAAATGGCTTTTTGAATCTGCAAAAATAGAAGGAGTAGAGGTGATAGAGGGTGGCTACAAGAATTACAGGCGTTTTTTGAGAGAGAATTATGAGGAGGCAAAATTGTTGGTGCTGGGAGGATATACGGGAAGTGGAAAAACCGATGTTCTCAAATGTATGAAAGATAAAACTCAAGTAATAGACTTGGAGGGTTTAGCTAATCATAAGGGATCTGCCTTTGGCTTTATTGGTGAAGATCCCCAGCCTAGTACCGAGCATTTTGAGAATATGCTTGGAGAAGAACTTTTTAATCTGGATATGAGTAAAGATATTTGGGTTGAAGATGAAAGCCGAAATATAGGGCGCATATATTTACCGGAACAATTATACAACAAACTACGCACGTCGCCTGTGATCTTTTTGGATATACCAAAGGATATTAGAATAGAGAGGTTGGTCAAAGAATACTCCAATTATGGCAATGATGTATTAGAAAAAGCACTAAATTCCATTGTAAAAAGAATAGGGGGCAACAATTACAAAGACGCTATCGCTGCACTTAACAAGAACGATTATCATACGGTCGCCGACATCACTTTAAATTATTACGACAAAGCCTATGCCTATGGTGTAGAAAAAAGAGAACAGAAAAGCGTCTATAAATTGAAAATAGACAGTGGTGATCCTGAAATAATATCAAGAAAGATATTGGCTTATATTGATACCGTATGAAGTTGTTCAAAAAACCCTCTAAACTTTTGTTTTTTTATAATTTTGTTAGTACCTTTACCCTGTGATGTATTGGATATTATTCTGCTTTTGGAATAGAGAGGGGCTAATAGTATAATTATAAATATTTAGTTATGGAATATAGCATCAATAATCCCGATTTGATTAACAATGTTGAGGATAGAAACTTTTTGGAGAGGCATTTGGAAAAGTTCATAAACAAAATGCGAATAATCCCTAAGAAATATACGAAGTCCGATACTATCAATATTCACTTAGAGAAACTTGATGATGATAAATTGTCGATAGAGGTCTCTTTAAGTTTGAATACAGGACATATTTTTATGTCGCAGCAAGGTATTGGTATAAAGTCCGTAGTACCTAAGGTATTTTATCTTTTTTCCAGAAGGATAGGAGAAGAAATTGAAAGTATTAGGGAAAAGTTTTCGCATGAGAAGAGAAATCTATTTTTAGAGACCGTATCTCTGAATAAAGAGGATTTACAAAAGCTTGGCGAAAAAGAAAAAGGTGAATTATTTAAATCATTAATACCTATATTTTTGCCTGCCTTGAAAGGATACATAACGAGAAGGATAGAGGCAGCAAAGAGAGCTGACCTAAAAGCCCTGAGCAATGTCGATGTTAAAGATGTTGTGAACGAAGTTGTAATCAGAGTACATTCTTCGTTTTTGGAAAATACGGAAGATGTCAGGTTTATCAATATATGGATGATAAGGGAAGCTGACGCAATATTAAACGATATATTAGACAATTATGTATCCGATGATGTCAGCTTTGAAGAGCTTGTAGATAAGGAATTGGGATTGTTGGAAGAGGAATATACGGTAGATGCAGGTGGTGATTTGGTTATGAAGGAAGAATTGGACGAATATGATATGGATTTTGGTGTTGAAGATATTATTTTATCTTCAAAAGGAGAAAGTGAATTTATTGAGAACTTGTCAGTTAGTAAAGCCAGATTAAAGGATAAAATTTGCGATGAATTGGTAAAACTTCCCCTTAGATATCAATCAATATATGACTTATACTTTTTTGAACATATGGATTATGATGAGATCGCCAGCATAAAAAACATGAAAGAAGTGGAGGTAGAAGCTATAATTATTTCCATAAAAGATTTGCTTAAAGAAAAACTATTTGATTGATTATTTTATTTACCAACTCTTTGGTAGTTTAATATAAATATTAATTTTTTATTTATTTTTGTGTCTTTTTAATTATTGCAACGTCTCAAGCAACTAGTTTAGGGAGTTTTTTTGTTGTTTGATGTTGTAGTGAAAAATTTTAGAATAAATTGATTAGATCTATCGGAGCGATTTTCAGTCAAGTTTCCTTTGTTAATATTTATGATAAGGATCTGGTGAAGTTATATCAGGAGACAATGGACTCTAGGTATTTCGATGAGCTTTACAGGCGACACAAATCTAATGTATACGGAAAGTGTCTTTCTATGCTTAACGATAAGACACTTAGCGATGATGCTTTACAAGATATATTTTTAAAAGTTTTACTGAACATATCAAACTTTAATTTTAAGTCTAAATTTTCAACTTGGTTGTATTCCATAACCTACAATCACTGTGTTGACATGATAAGAAAAGAGGGACGATTTGGCAAAAAAGATGATGATTTAATTGAAAATATTGGAGATGTAGTTGTAGACAATGATTCGGCAGAGCTGTTTTTGCTAAACATGAAAGTCAACAGACTAAAAGTTGTTTTAGAGAAAATTCCTAAAAAGGATAAATCTATTTTGCTAATGAAATATCAGGGTGGTTTATCAATTAAAGAATTGTCTAAAATATTGAGTAAATCGGAGAGTGCCATCAAGATGACATTGAAAAGAGCAAAAGAGAAAAGTATCAAAAAATACAATGAGCTATTTGAAGAATAGTTATGATTGTACTAAATGTATTAGAGCATGGATAATAAAAATAAGAAAAAAAATAGTTTTAAAGAACTAGAATGTGAGCACATAAGGAATTATGGAGAGCCGAATATTGTTATTAAGGATAATATCGATAGAAATATTTCTCTTTTTCATGTAATAGGCGACACCGTAGAACTTTATACAGGAAAGTTTATAAAATCTATTATTAGAATGAATAGGTGAATTTAATCAACCCCAATTAATTAATCAATATAATATTACCATTATGATTTATCTCTTTAGTTTTGACAGCACACAACAACTCAATGATTTACTAAAAGAACTTATTGGGTTTATGCCCAATTTTGTCTCCGCTATTATCGTATTTCTGATTGGCATTATTATTTCCAAAATAATAGCTAAGTTAGTCAGAAAAATACTGTTAAAGATTAAAATAGATAAATTAGCAGAAGGGCTTAATAAAATAGAATTCATAGATAAAGCTGATATCAAGATATCTCTGAGCAATATCATTTCAAAATTTGTTTATTATTTCTTGTTATTGATTTTTCTTGTTTTATCAACTGATATATTGAGGGTGCCGGTTATATCAAATTTATTGGTAGATATATTTAATTTTATCCCCAATGTGTTCGTGGCGTTTTTAATTATTATCTTTGGGCTTTTGTTGGCTAATTGGCTAAAGGGATTGGTGCTTACAATAACGAAATCATTAAATATTCCTTCTGCCGGTTTAATTGCCAACTTAGTTTTTTATTTTATATTTATCAATGTTCTGATTAGTGCAATGGTACAAGCGAAGATAAATGTAGATTTTTTCTCCACTAACATCAGTTTGATTATCGGTGGAGTAGTTTTTGCGTTTGCACTCGCTTATGGTTTGGCGTCTAAAAAAATACTATCCAATATTATAAGTTCATTCTATTATAAACATAATTATAATATATCTAGCGAGGGTAATAAAATAGTTATACCGATAAGTAAATTGAATGACAACGTAGTTATTATAAAAAATTAATTTGAAGAAGTAAATTTATTAACATTTAAAAAAAAGTATTAAATTATGATTAAAAGAATTTTAACAACTTTATTTTTTGTTGTAATTGGTTTTGCAACATTATTTAGTCAAGCCGATGACAATAGGCTTAAAGAAATTAACGCAAATCTAAAAAGCAAAGAAGGACAAGTGTGGACGACAGGAGCTGCAATAGGCTTAGACTTAAGTCCTGCTGTAGGTAGCGGACAAAACAAATTGGCATTTGGAGGAATAACTTCATTTTTCGGTAATTATAAGAAAGATAAGGTTGTTTGGGACAATTTGGTGTCTTGGCAAATGGCAGCTCAAAGATTGGGCTCTTCTGACAATCCTTTTACTAAAAGTGTTGATGTGTTGAGATTTGACACTAAGGCGGGATACCAAATTATGGAGAAAACTTATGCATCTTTGCTTGGAACTTTTGAAAGTCAAATGTTGAAGACATATAGTGATAATTCATTGTCAAAAACAGAGACTAATTCAATAATATCAGCTTTATTTGCTCCGGCTACGATTACTCTTTCTCCCGGTATTGACTACAAGATGAATGAGAATTTCTCAATGTTTTTCTCTCCTGCTTCTTATAAGGGAATATTTGTAATGAATGACGATATAGCAAAGCTTGGTGAAAATGGCAAATCTATTCACGGTAACCCTTGGAGAAGCGAAACTGATTTTGACAAAATAAAAACAGAATTAGGTGCTAATTTTAGGGCTGCGTATGCCAATAAATATTTTAATGACAAATTGGTTGTAAGCAGTAATCTTAGCTTGTACTATGATTATTTGGGTGAAAATCACGGATTTGAATATATCGATATGACCTGGATAAACAACTTTGGGTATGAGATATTCAAAGGTCTTAGCTTGAACTTGCTTTTAGACATCAGATGGGATAAGGACATCCAGTCTATTACAGGTTATGACGACGCAGGAGCTCCTTCTGAATATGCTGATAACAAATTTATCATCAAAGAGGCACTATTTGTAAAATATACGCGTTATTTCTAGACGAAATTTTTATGATTAAAAAAATGATTTAAATTATTGCTGCTCGATTTATTTCGAGCAGCTTTTTTTTATTTATTTCTATCTATGGCTTTTCTGACTGTTCCGTATTTTCCAAGCAACTCTCTAGCAGTATCATAATCAACGCCCAAAGATTTCATAATCATTTTTGTTCCTCTTTCCCTTAGTTTTTGATTAGATATTTTCATATCTACCATTCTATTATCCTGTACATTTCCAAGCTTTATCATCAATGATGTTGATATCATATTCAAAACCATTTTTTGGGCTGTTCCGGATTTCATTCTGCTGCTTCCTGTAACGAACTCCGGTCCTACGATTATTTCAACCGGATAATCTGAATTTTTAGCTAATGGAGAGTGGTGATTATTGGTAATACAGCCGGTTTTTATACCGTTTTGTCCGGCGTATTTCATCGCTTGCACAACATAGGGTGTAGTTCCTGAAGCTGATAAACCGATAATAAAATCGTCACTGTCAATATTGTGTTTTTCCAAGTCTTTTTGCACTTGATTGATGTCATCTTCCGCATTTTCCATAGCTCGCCTTATCGCTCTGTCTCCCCCTGCAATTAGCCCTACAAATAGGTCGTAATTAGCTCCAAATGTAGGTGGAATTTCCGAAGCATCAAGAATGCCAAGTCTTCCGCTTGTTCCTGCCCCCACATAGAACAGCCTTCCCCCTTTGTTCATCCTCTCGAATATGGCGTCTACCAAAATTTCGATTTGAGGAATGGACTTCTCTACGGCAAAAGCTACTTTTTTATCTTCCGTATTAATATTTGTGAGCAGCTCTTTGGTGGACATCCTTTCTAAGTGCCGATATAGCGATTCTTGCTCGGTAATTTTTATCATTTTTGTAATATTTCTACTTTAGAATTACTTGCATTACTCCACTTTCACCACCCTAATCAAATTAGTTCTTTGTCCTCCAAATACCGGCATTGAGCCAGTGAACACTACGTTGTCTCCTGCTTCAAGAAGATTTCTGTCTTTTAGTATTTTTATAAGATTATCGTGTGTTTCGGCTGTTGATGTCTTCTTTTTGTAGTGAAAACCTTTGACACCTCTTACCAAATTCAAGGTACATAGTATAGGTCTTTCTTTTGAAAATATGTAGATATTGGCTTCCGGTCTA